>Ga0126381_100000049_pt1 | contig 147560 bp, 112 predicted proteins | sample PanSoiMetPlot_28_FD_96465 | JGI IMG/M metagenome (GOLD analysis project Ga0126381, IMG submission 96465) | Tropical forest soil microbial communities from Panama - MetaG Plot_28 | ecosystem: Environmental > Terrestrial > Soil > Tropical forest > Bulk soil | place: Panama | collected 2016-02-17
AACAGAGAGGGGCGGGGGCCGCTCTTTGCCACAGGCTCAAACTCGGCCTCAGGGTGGGACGGCCTCTCCGCCGAAACGCAACCTAATAGTAGTTACGTCTGGAATGGAAGATACAAGGGTGGGATTCCTCGCCGTATGATGTTGCTATGTGCCTCATCCGCCCCGCCGTGTCGTCCGACCTCGCCGCGCTCGCCAAAATGTGCCATCTCCTCTGGCCTGACGGCCCCGTCGAAGAACACACTCGGGAACTTACAGCCTTTTTCTCCGGCAACGCTCGTGGTTCGTTGCCACTGACCTACTTTGTCGCCGATGATCCCAATCACGGGCCCATAGCGTTTATTCAGGTTGGTCTGCGCTCCCACGCTGAGTCATGCGATCCCGCTCGCCCTGTTGGTTATGTTGAAGGCTGGTTCGTGCAACCGGAGTTTCGCCGGCAGGGAATTGCCGCGCAGTTACTAGAAGAAGCGGAGCGCTGGGCGCGCTCGCAGGGCTGCCGTGAGATGGCATCCGACAGCTGGATCGACAATCTCGTCTCCGAGTCGGCGCACCTCGCTCTGGGATTCGAAATTGTCGACCGCTGCACTCACTATCGCAAGCAACTGTGATAACTGCTCGTCGCTATTGAAGATTACGGCGGCATGTTCATTGTTCTGATCAGCGATCATCCCGCGTTGATCCGCGGTAGGCCTTGCTTTTCCGATCCCGCTGCGATCGGGGCCCCTGACAAGCCCGATTTTGGCTTGTTGGGGCAGGACTCCGCGCGATGCCGGCGATCCTATTGCCCCCGCTTCGCCTTCTCTACCACCAGCGCCTTGGCTCTCTCGCCGACAAGCTCCGCAGCCGGCGGATCTTCGTTCGCGAGCACAACCACCGTGTAAGGCGAATCGAGCACCATATAAAGATGTGTGCTCACTCCAGGGAAGCCGCCGCCGTGGCCTACGATCGTCCGCCCGTAAAGCTCTGTGATCTCCATCGCATATCCGTAACTGCCGCCCATGCCACCGGGCGGGTTGCCGTGCTCCTGGGTCATCTTGGCGAACGTGGCTTTGCTGACGAGCTTGCCGTTGCGCAGAGCGTCGGCAAAGCGTATGAGATCGGCGGCGGTTGAGATCGCTCCACCGGCAGGGCTGCCGATATCGTGTTCCGCCTCGTGCCAGTCTGGGGTTGGGCCTTCCTTGCTCGCATGCGTGTATGGCACTACCTGGTGCGGGCGCATTCCCGGAATGTTGTTGGGATCGCTGTCCTTCATGCCGGCAGGTTCGAAAATATGTTTGCGGATGTAGTCCGGATAGTCTTCGCCGGAAACCTTCTCGACAATTGCGCCGGCCAGCGCCAGCCCGGCATTGCTGTAACCCCAGCTGGTGCCCGGCTCAAAGCGCAGATCGTCTTTCTCAAACAGTGGAACAAACTCTGAGGCACGCTTCACGCCGTTTTTCATCATCTCCGGCGTGCGCTTGCCCAGAAAATCTTTAAGTCCGGCTGTGTGCGAGAGCAGCATGCCGACAGTGACTTTATCGCGCACGGTCTTGTTGGCATAGTCAGGAAAGAATTTGCCGACCGTATCGTCATAGGAGAGCTTGCCCTGATCGACCAGTTGGCCGACCGCCGTGGCGGTAAACATTTTTCCCATGGAGCCGATGGTGAACTGTGACGACGGCGTGAACGGCGTCTTCTTTTCGCGATCGGCATAGCCTTCGGCGCGGGTGACGATGGGTTTGCCATCGCGCGCGATCATCATGATGCCGGTGAAATGTCCGTTCCGGTCCATCTTGTCCGCATAGGCGTCGATATCGCTGGTCAACGCCGCGTCAGTCAGTTCTTTAGGTAGAGTTGCCTCCGGCGGCGCTGCCGGCCCGGCGCCGAATCCGCCAATTTTGTCCTGCTCTTTCGGATCAAAGATCAGGTTGAAATTGAACCAGGCATCTGTTTTGTTGGAGACCACCAGAACGGTGATCCGATCGGGCTTTGAGTTGGTGACCTCAACCGCGCGATAGCCGCCGCTCTCGGTGCAGTCTTTGACGTCGTCCTGGGCGATCCTGTCGGCAGGAACAAATTTGAAAATCTGTTCCGCATAATGCGCCGAACTCCACTTGGTCATTTGCTCCAGGTTTGGCGCGTGGCACATGGCGAGCCATTCGGTCATGAGCTTGCCGGGTGCGGTTTCGGGGAGCTTGATCGAGGCACTCTGAACGGAAGCTATTTGCGCATATGGCTGCTGCCCAAGGCACACACACGGGCACAGAAAAGTGATGACCCATTTTGCAATACGTGCCAAGCTCATGCCCGCTCCTTTGGATTACCGTTGGAACAATACAGCGTTTTGACCTTCTGGCGGAGAAAAAGTCATTCCGCCGAGCCGGCTGGAGCTTCTGATCCGCGATCATCCGCGTCAATCCGCGGTAAGGTTTTGCTTTTCCCGATGATCCAGATTTTCCGATGTCCCGATCTCCCGATCAAGAACATCACGCTAGCCATTGTTGTAAGATTTCATGGAGAGGCCCACATGGCAGAACCTAGTTATGAAGAGATGAAAGCTCGTCTTGCCGAGCTGGAGAAGCAGGTGGCAACCAAGCGCACCGGATCACTGGAGTTTCGGGTGAGCGAAAAAGGCGGGGTTAGCGTTTATGGCCTGGGAAGATTTCCGGTTACGCTGTACTTTGAACAGTGGACCCGCCTGCTCGACCAGGCAGACCAGCTTCGCGCCTTTCTCGACGAAAACAAATCCAAGCTCAAGCTGAAAGAACCCAAATAATCGCCGGGAGCGCACGTCATCGCCGGAATCGCGCGGAATCGGAAAGACAACGCTGCAGCGTTGATCCGTTCTCTGCAGGTTGATCCATGATCTCGAAGGTATTCTGCGCGTCGGCGCCAGAAGGTGAAGTCTCTGCTTTAATTGCTGTTCGATTTCGGACAGCCCATCCCATCCGCGAACATACGATCTCCAACACTTCGTCCCACTCGCCGCGCTAAGCCGTTGACTCTGAGCGCCGTCTGGCGATCCGGAATTGGAAAGAGAAGTGCACGCAGTCACAGTCCGGGTTTTTAAGGCATCGGCGCTCGCCCGCTGTTTTGGAGGCTCTAAATGGGATTGTGGCAAGACGTTCGCTTTGCTCTTCGCGGCATGATCAAAGCACGCGGCCTTACCGTGGTTGCCCTGCTTACGTTGGCCATCGGCATTGGCGCCAACACGGCAATCTTCAGCATTGTGAATGCGGTACTGCTTGAGCCGTTGCCCTTTCACGATCCCGGCCAACTTATTCAGCTCCAGGCGGACCTGCCGGGTGTCGGCGCTCGCAATGTCGGATTTTCCGAGCCTGAAGTGGAGGACATCGCCCGCTCCGGCATCTTTGATGCAATCTCCGTGGTTTTTCCCGCTCCGGCCAACATCACGGGCGGTGAGCATCCGGAGCGAATCCAGATTGTCGGCGTCAGCCCCAACTACTTTGAGGTTCTCGGCGCGCATCCGCAACTCGGCCGCCTGTTTGACAAGCGCGACATCGCCGACGGCTTCGCTGAAGCCACCGTAATCAGTGATGGCCTGTGGCAGCGCGTGTTCGGCTCTGATCCTACCGTTCTGGGCCGCAAGGTGCGCATCGACAATGATCTGTACACCATCGTGGGCGTGCTGCCGCCGGACTTCCGCCATCCCCAACCTGCTTCGGCCAAGCCAATCGATCTTTGGGCGACGGCCGGCTTCCGTGCTGCACCTTTCGTCGGCCCGATTCGCAGTGCGCGCGGCCTGCCTGGCATCGTTGGCCGTCTCAAACCCGGTGTTACGGTTGAACAGGCGCAAACCCGGCTGACAAGTCTGGCTGAGTCGGTCCGCAAAGACTTTGCTGCTGACTATCCGGCAAACGCAGCATGGACCGTCAGCCTGACGCCGCTCAAAGAGGTGGTAGTGGGCAACACGCAGACTCTCCTGCTCGTGCTGCTTCTGGCTGTCTCGATGATCTTGCTGATGGCCTGCGTCAACGTGGCCAGCCTGCTGCTCGCGCGGTCATCGGCGCGCCAGCGTGAGATCGCGGTCCGCATGGCGCTGGGCGCCGGCCGTTATCGTATTGTCCGGCAACTCCTTACTGAAGCTTTGGTGTTGAGCCTGGCTGCCGGCGCCGGCGGGGTGATCGCGGCAACGCTTTCGGAAAGAGCGTTGATCAGTCTTTTGCCGAGCCAGTTGCCGCGGGCAGAGTCCATCAGCATTGATGGTCGCGTGCTCCTTTTCTCCCTGCTCATTGCCGTTGTAACCAGCATTCTCTTTGGCCTTGCCCCGGCTTTGCAGACCTCGCGCGTGGACGCCAATGCGCTCAAGCAGGACGGGCGCAGTGGAGCTACGACGGTCCGCTCCGCTCGGACACGAAGCTGGCTGGTGGGCGCCGAGGTCGCACTTTCACTGACGCTCGTGATCGGCGCAGGTCTGCTGCTGCGTACTTTCTGGGAGCTCTTGCACGTGCATCCGGGATTCTCCACGGAAAATGTTCTTGCCGCCACAGTGTGGCTGCCGGTGCCCAACGATCCCAAGACGGATGTCTACGCAACCAGTGAACAGAGAACCGCCCTGATTCGCGAATGGGTACGCCGCTTGCATGGGATCCCCGGGGTCAAAGACGCGGCTGTTTCCACCTCACTGCCTCTGCGCAATCAACTTCTCCCCCGGGGCTTCCGTGTGGAAGGGAAGAGTGAACAGGGAGAGCCCGGCACCGCCTACTGGATCCTCATCTCTCCCGAATTCATTCCCGGAATGGGCGCCACCGTGCTGCGCGGTCGTGGCTTTGAAGAAAGAGACGACGCTCGTACGGCTCCGGTAGTGGTGGTCGATGAGGCTGCGGCGCACAAACTTTGGGGTGATCAGGATCCGGTCGGACGTCGCGTGCGCTTTGCCGGAAGCTTCTTTGCCAATGGCAAACCAACGGCTCCGCCCTGGATGACCGTCGTGGGAGTGGTGAGCAATATGAAGTTCGGCAAGCTCGACGAAGGCGAGCTTCCGCATCTTTATTCCAGCGCCTACCAGTTCAACGGCAAGTTCCTCAACATTGTCGTGCGCGCCACCGGCGACCCTGGCGCGCTAGGCAGGAGCATTCAAACCGAAGTCCAGGCAGCTGATCCGAACCTCCCAATCTCCGATGTCGCGCCCATGACCGAAGTATTGACCGCCTCAGTCGCCGACCGGCGCTTTGCTGCTGCACTGATTGGACTATTTGCTCTGCTGGCGCTCGCGCTCGCCGCGGTGGGCGTTTACGGTGTTACCGCCTACTCGGTGCAGCAGAGAACGCGCGAGTTCGGTATTCGCTCGGCCCTGGGCGCAACCACATCTGACCTGGTGCGCATGGTTCTGCGCGACAGCATGTGGCCGGTGCTTGGTGGATTGGCTGCCGGCGTTTTCGGTGCGGCGCTGGCTGGACGCGCCATCGCATCACTGCTCTTCGCCGTGCATACGGTTGATCCGCTGGTTTATGTTTTGTCGATTGCCATGCTTGGCTTGATGGGATTTGCAGCGAATTACATCCCCGCCCGCCGTGCGGGAAAAACTGACCCCAACCTGGCGTTGCGTTACGAGTGATCGACAGCAAACAGTCGTTTTCGCACCAATCTCGGGTGAGGTCCGACACATCCAGGCTACTCCAATTGCCTGCCACTGTCATGGCACTACTTTGCACAGGTTTTTGCAGCTCATGAGGTGCTAAAAAATCATTGGGAGGGACAATCAGCATCAGCGAGCATGAACTTCCAGTACCTCCAAGGACCTCTGCTCCATACTGATGACCAAGCCTAACTGATCGCGCATTCGAGTAAGAAAGTCTTTGTTGACGCCAACGGAACTCGCCACATCAAAGTTGAACGTGCCCTGAAGACCGGTTTCATTAACAACCGGGTGATCAAGTTGTTTCTCCAAGAGATCGCAAAAATCTTCGACGGTGCCGCTCATGCTCACGCCCTGGATAGCTGAAATGCTTACTGACCTCGGCGCCTCAGTCGCAGTACCGGTCGCGACGTTCTCCAGCGTAATCGAGCTGAACTGGCTTGAGACCGGACTACGATCCGAGGGTTCAGCGGGCTTGATCTTCTCCTGCTCTGGCGCCCTCACAACATAAACGTCCACCAAGCGATTCTCCCAATGGGTCGTTATTTGGAAGTGCTTCTCGAATGCTTGCCGAAAATAGTCGCGCAAACCCTCTTCGCCGGCTTGTTTAGGCCAGACGAGCGCCAAGTCATATCTTTTGTGATTGTTGAGTGAACGAGGAAACTCGATACGGTTCCGGTTGACACCATAGAGCTCGGCGATGACGTCTGCCAATTGATAGCCTTGCAGACTCCAGAAGTCCGGCCCCTTAGAATTGCTCATCCCTTCCCTTTGTGATAGCGCGACGTGAAGCACATAGGACGGCGGAAAATCCGGCCTATCAGCCCCCATGTGTGGCAGCTTGCGCGGTACAGATTGCAGCACTTGGCGGCTCTCGGCCAATGGCCTGATGCCTTTCTTCGTCGGAGGCGCGGTGGTTGTGCGACCCTCGAGAGCGGCGCTCAACATCTCCGCTTCAAGCAGCAATGCGTCATCAAAACCAAGGATCCTTTGATCTTTGCCCACGAGTACACTTCCCGGTAGTTCTAACCCGTAAGCCGCCCCCAAGCCGCCATCCTCGTCATACAACACCCAGCCCCGCATCCCATGGTGGTTGAGCCATGGCAGTAACTCGGACTCGTCTTCGCTCGTGACCCAAACAAACGTGACTGCTTTGTTCGCAAACCGATCCACCAAGGCGTTCCATTGGGTTACCAACTCGAGATTGTCCGAAGTATTGGGAGAGAAAACAAGAACAGTCAGATCTCCGGAGAAATTCAACTGGCTCAGTGGAGCTGAAGTTGGTGAACTCAAGACGCTCGTGAACGTGATCTCGGGGGCGGTATCGCCTGCCTTAACGTGCTTTGTAACGTGTCCGTAGAAACCGGTCTGGGAAGAGGCACTTGTAACGAACGCGAGGAGAAGAAGAAAGAGCTTGAAGTTCATGTCAACGCTCCGGATCGTCCTTTACGGTAATCAAAGAGCCTTCGAGAATGCAAGGACGACTCCTCTTACAGAACTGGCTTAATCAGTCGTCCATTCACCCCTGTATACGGCCGCCCCCGGCTCTGTCTGTCTCGCTCCATTTCCAATCCGCAAACCTTTTTCTTAGCTCTGCCTTCAGCAGTTTCCCGGTTGAGGTGTGCGGCAGATTGTTCACAAATACAAAATCGTCCGGCAGCTGCCACTTCGCGAACTTGGAGCTCAGAAATTCGCATAGCTGTTCAGCGGTAACCTGGGCTCCATCTTTCAATGTCACCACTGCCAGAGGCCGCTCCTGCCATTTCGGGTGCTGCACCGCAATCACGCCCGCCTCGCGCACTGCCGGATGGCTCATCAGCGTGTTCTCAAGATCAACCGAGCTGATCCACTCGCCGCCGGACTTTACCAGGTCCTTGCTGCGGTCCACCAGCTTGATACAACCGGCGGGATCGATGGTGGCTACATCGCCGGTACGAAACCAGCCATCGTTCGTCCACCGTTCGTGCGTCTCCGGAGCGTTGAAGTAGCTGCCGGCAACCCAGGGCCCGCGGACCTCCAGCTCGCCCATGGTTTCACCATCGCAAGGAGCGCCGCCCTGGTCATTGCGGATACGGACATCGACAAAAGGCAGGGGCCAGCCTTGCTTGGCTCGCACTGCGTATTGCTGGTCTTCAGCCCAGTGCAACGCCTCCGGTGGCAGGCGCGACACGGTGGCTTGCGGTGAGGTTTCGGTCATGCCCCAGGAATGAATCAGCTGAAATCCGTGGCGGTCAAGATCGCGGATCAGGCTTTCAGGCGCGGCCGTGCCGCCGCACAGGATCCGGACATCGCGCCCGGGTTTCCAGTCGCTGCCGCGCTTTTCCAATTCCGGCAGCATGCCCAGCCATACCGTGGGCACGGCGCAAGTCATGGTGATGCCCTCGCGCACGATCAGTTCCAGGAGGCTCAGCGCGTCCAGATGCGGGCCAGGCAGAACAAACTTTGCGCCCACGAGAGCCGTGGTATAGGCGAATCCCCAGCCGTTGGCATGGAACATGGGCGAAGCCAGCAAGACCGAGTCATGTTGTGAAAACGCGCACGAATCAGCCATCGTCTGGGCCATGCTGTGTAAGACCTCAGAGCGATGCGAGTACAGAACACCCTTGGGTGCGCCTGTTGTGCCCGAGGTGTAACACATGCTGGCGCCGTCCTGCTCGTGGATCGCGGGAAGCCTGCAATTCCCGTTGGCCTGCCTCAGCCAGTCCTCGTAGTCTGCGTATCCGTGCTGCACCGATTGTCCCGGATGCCGCACCACAAAGATGCGCTCAAACTTCACTTTGGCACAAAACTTCTCCAGCACCGGCAGCAATACGTCGTCGACAATCAGGTAACGGTCTTGTGCATGATTGGCGATCCAGGCAATCTCGTCCGGATGGAGACGGAGATTCAAGGGATGCAATACGCCGCCGGCTGCCGGCACGCCGAAGTAGCATTCCAGGTGCGCGTAGTGGTTCCACATCAACGTGGCGACACGATCACCTTTTTTCAGGCCGAGCGCCAGCAGACACTCAGCAAGCTTCAGCGCCCGCTCGCGCAGCCCGCCCCAGTTGTAGCGATGCACTGAGCGGTCCGGCAACCGCGAGACAATCTCAATCCCGGCAAAGTATTTGCCCGCCCGCTCCAGGATCGCTGTGAGCGTTAGGGGGTAATCCATCATGGTGTGGATGTGCTCGGACATTGGAGGCATTCTAAATTGTTTCTTAGAAGTTAGCCGTGCCAGCAAACAGCATGATGGAGTCAAGAATTACGTTTAATCTTCTCCCGCGCCAAGTTCTGCCATGAGTAAGGCAAGCAACCTAGTGCTGTTACCTTTTTCGAGAGAAGATTTTCCGCTTTTGGCATGCGATCAAGTATGATGTCCCGAAGCGGTTTGTCCAGTGCGGGGGTACATTCCATGCACGATGACGGATGCATATCGCCTACCCGGGTCCTCCTAGTGGAGGATCATGAGCGGTTCCGCAGATTCATTCGTACAACCCTAACAAAGCAAAAGAGTTTGGAAGTAATAGCCGAGGCATGCGATGGCCTGGATGCCATTCGCAAGTGTCTGGAACAGCAGCCTGATCTGGTCCTGATGGATCTAGGGCTTCCACGGCTCAATGGAATCGAGGCCGCTCGCCGGATTCGCGGTATGTTTCCAGCCTGTAAGATCGTGTTCCTCAGCCAGGAACGTTCGCCTGAGATCATGCGCGAAGCCTTTGTTGCGGGGGCCTCCGGTTACGTTGTGAAAGCTAAAGCTTCCGACGATCTGATGCCCGCAATCGCCGCTGCACTGAATGGAGGGCAGTTTGCCAGCCGGATCAGTGCGTCTCGCAAGAGGGTTGGCGAGACAGTGCAAATCGCGCCGGCGGGCGCCGCTCACCAGACCAGTGCTGCGCAATCAGACGGTGGCAGCCACCCTGTGCATTTTCATCCGGACGAACCGGCGCTTCTAGCCGAATTTGCCGAATTCATCGACAAAACCCTCGCAGCAGGGAGGGCGGTCATCGCGATAATCACCCCTCCTCATCGTGCCGCCATGCTCCGGATATTTGAGGCGCGCGGCCTTGAGGTTGCTGCGGCCATGGAATCCGGACAGTTGGTTCTTCTCGATGTGGATGAGACTTTGGCGGCGTTCATGGTGGACGACCTGCCGGACGCCGACCGGTTTTTCAGTGGAGCCGGCGAGATTGTGAAGTCCGTAAAGGCAAGGAATCGCGGGCGGCGTGTTCTTGCTTGTGGCGAGTGTGCTCCCATCTTGTGGTCGCGAGGCAATGGAGCAGCCGCGGTTCGACTGGAGTACCTCTGGGACCAGTTGGTCAGAATCCATGACCTCGATACGCTCTGCGGGTACACGCTCAGCAATCAGCGCAGTCAGGATCGCCGCACATACGATGCGATCTGTGCTGCGCATAGCTCCGTTGTTTCCTTTTGTCACTAATCGGATTACCGGTGCGAGTCCTCGTTCAACCGGCAGCACGCATGGAATCGGTATCTGAGTTGAGCGGCACGCGAGCGTGAATCGTGGTTCCCTGGTTCGGTTCGGATTGGATGGAAAGCGTTCCGTTGATCAGCTTCAGCCGCTCTTCCATGCTGATGAGGCCGAGTCCCTGCCTCTCTCGCGCCTCTTCGCTGTCAAAGCCTACACCCGAATCCTTCACCACGAGATGGACGCCGTCTACCATGCCCCATAAACGCACCTCGAAGCGTTCTACCCCGCTGTGCTTCAGGGAGTTGTGCAAAGCCTCTTGCAGCACACGGAACAAGCATAACGCAATCGCCGGCGGAAGCGTGCCTGGCAAGTCACAGGTGGTGCAGTCAATCTGTACTTTCTGTTTTTCCGCAAACTCCCGGCAAAAACCCTGCGCAACCACAGCGATGCCCAGGTACTCCAGTTTGGGCGAGTGCAACTCGTGCGACAAGCCATGGAGATCCGTTCCCATTTCCATGGTCTGGCTCCGCAATTCTTCCAGCCGATTCAGGACTTCTGCAGGAAGGCTGGGCGAATCACGGCGTAATTGTTCCAACTCTAGAGCCAGCAGCGTAAGCCGCTGGCCCAGGTCGTCATGAAGTTCACGCGCAATTCGCGTGCGCTCCTGCTCCTGAGCCTCCACCAGCTTGTTCCTCGCGTTGATCAGGGCCTCTTCCGCCCGCTTGCGTTCGGTGATATCCGCGATCATGCCGACAATGCGCACCACCTTACCCTGCTCGTCAAAGTGGGCAACGCTGTGCCTATCCACCCAGATCATGGAGCCGTTAGGGCGAAGGATGCGGTAGCTGACCCGAAGATACGGGTTCTGCGGGTTCAGCGCGGCGAGCGCCGCAGCCAGTTTGTCCCGATCATCAGCATGGACACTGGCCAGCGCCTGTTCGCCGCTGAGCCGCGTTGATACATCGATGCCCAGTATGTTGGCGGCCTCCGCCGAGCGCACGATGACATCGGTTCCGGCATTCCATTCATAGGCAAACATTTTTCCAGCGTGGGCCGCCAGGCGGAACCGTTCTTCGTTGTCGCGGAGGATATTTTCCTGAAGTTTACGCTCAGTGATGTCGCGTTCAATGGCGGAAAGACCAATCACCCGGCCGCTGGAGTCAAATATCGGTGAGCCGGTGAGCGATACGTCCACCAGCGAGCCGTCTTTTCTCAGTCGCCGTGTTTCATAGTGCCGGACCGAGATGCCCTGCCGTCCTTTATTCAGGATCCGATCGCAATCTTTTTTGCGTTCGGGCCGCACCAGCAAGGAATAGGATTTTCCGATGATCTCACCGGCTGGGTAGCCGTAGAGATTTTCTGCGCCTTTGTTCCAATGTGTGATCGTCCCATCGAGGTCCGTCCTGATCATCGCATCATCTGACGATTCCACGATGGCAGCCAGCTGAAGCCTGGCTTCCATGGCCGCCTGTTCGCGAAGAAGGCGTTCGCGTTCACTCTGAGCCCGTTTTCGCTCTGCGCTGACCGCCGCCAGCGCCATTCCTGACACCGACAGCACCAGAAAGAAGACATCCAGCAAAACTGCGTTCACAAAAGGAGTGCTGTGCGCGAAAGGCCCCGAGCCAATTGCTGTTTCCGTGGTAGCTATGGTGGCGATAACAAAAGTCGCAAGCGTGGCGCCGCTCATGGAAAAACGGATAGCGGCCCACATCACGAACGGGAGCAAGGAGAAGGCCAGTATCTGCACGGTGAATTGAAAGGGCATCTGGTCAGAAAACACGACCACGGAAGCCACCGTGACAAGTACCACCAGCGCAGCAAACTCCGCCCGGCGTTGCCAGGGACCGATCTTGAGCAACTGCGGCAACGTCAGCACCAGCGGGGTGACCAGAAAGACCCCGGTCGCATCCCCCAGCCAGTAAATCAGCCACGCCGGCCCCAGGCCGGTATAGGACTGCAAATGGGTGGAGTACAGGACTGAGATGCCGATGGAAGCGCTGACGATGGCGCTGCCCAGCGCGCCTAAAAGGATCAGCGCCAAGGCATCAGGCAGGCGTGAAAGCGTTGGCCGGAATTTCACGCTACGAAGCAGAAAGGCTCCGGTTAGCGCGGCTAGCGTAGAGCCGGCAGCCTGGCCCGCAGCGGTGAGCGCAGGAACTGGACTGATGAGTGCAATCAGGAATGAAACTGCTGCTAGGGCATACCAGATCCGGTAGCCACATAACAGAACCGCCGCCAGCGCGATTCCGTAGGCGGGCCAGACCGGCCCAACATTCCCGCTGCGAATGTTGGTAGTCGCTTGTCCCAGTTTGCCGGCGATGAAATACGCCACAATGACAATGGCACACTGAGCGAGCTGCTTAGCCCATGCAGGTGTTGAGACTTTTGACCTTTCAGGAGCCTGGATCGTCATCTTGTGCCGCTTTTTAAACGTCGACCAATGCGAGGGTTGGCCAAATACCCTGGGCCTTGACGGTATTAGATTCTTATATCTGACTTAAAAGCGCAACCTTAGATTCTGTGCCTAATCGCGCCATTGGCACACAAAGGAATGGAAACTGGGATCGACCTAAGGAGGTTCAGCAAAATCGGGCTCCCTGATAACGGCTCGAGTTTGTCTCCGGTCGCTAACTTTGCTTCTCAAGTCGCGTCTCTTAATTAATCAGGAGATCACATGAACAACCTCGGCCAGGATATCCGCTATGCATTGCGTGGGCTCCGCAAGTCGCCCGGATTTGCGATTATCGCGATTCTTACCCTGGCCCTAGGTATCGGCGCCAACACGGCTATCTTTACCGTGGTCAATGCAGTGTTCTTTCATTCCATCCCTGTTCAAGATCCCAAGAATGTGGTTCAGATATTCACGGTTGATCAACGCAAAATCCTCGGCCTGACCAGCAACAACAATTTTCCTGATTCCTATCCGAATGCCGTTGACATACAGAGCAGGTCGCGGGCTTTTTCCGGGGTTGCAATCTCCACGTTCGCGCCTGTGAGCATGACCATTCAGGGACAGCCCGACCAGTACTTCTCCAATCTGGTAACGGGCAATTTCTTTGATGTTTTGGGCGTGCGTGCCGCCCTGGGGCGCACCTTTCGTCCGGAAGAAGACCGCGAACTCGGCGCCGGACCAGTGGTGGTGCTCAATTACGGCTTCTGGCAGCGCAAGTTTGCCGGCGACCACAACGTGATCGGTCAAAATGTACTGATAAACGGCCAGGGATTCACCATCATCGGCGTGGCCCCAAATGGTTTTCAGGGAATCAGCGTCATCGGCGGGCCTGACATGTGGATTCCCATGTCAATGCATGACCAGATTCTCACCGGCTTTACCAAAGTTTTGTTCAACGAACGACGATTTCTCGGATTCAATGCTGTCGCGCGCTTGAAAGAAGGTGTCCGGACAGAGCAAGCCCGGGCCGAACTGCAGACCATTGCCTCCGATCTGGAGCAGGCCTATCCCCTGGCCAACAAAGGTAGAAGCTTTACCACGCAGCCGATTCTGGAATCCAGCATCAGTCCCAACCAGCGCGGAGCGTTCCAACGCGCTGGAGCCTTGATGATGACGGTCGTCGGCATCGTTTTGCTGGTAGCGTGCTTCAACATTGCCAATCTGCTGCTGGCGCGCGCCTCAGGCAGAAAAAGAGAGATATCGATTCGTGCAGCGCTCGGCGCATCACGCGCCAGGATCGTGACCCAGTTGCTGACGGAAGCCGTCATGCTTGCCCTGGCAGGCGGCGTTTTGGGGCTGGGTCTGGCGTTCGTCGGTCGCGATGTGATGTGGCGCTTTCGTCCGCCGGCTCTACCCGCCGGCAGCATGGATCTCTCGCTCGATTGGCATGTTCTGGTCTTCACCATGTTCATTGCCGTGGGTACCGGCGTGATCTTCGGCCTGGTTCCGGCTTTACAGTCATCGCGGCCTGACCTGGTTTCAGAGTTGAAGGAGCGCGCCGGCGGCGATCTGCGTAAAGGCAGCCGCTTCAATGTCCGCGATGTTCTGATCTCTCTCCAGGTTGCGGTCTGCCTGATTGCGCTGGTGGGAGCAGGGCTCTTTCTTTTGAGCCTGCGCAACGCGCAAACCATGGATCCCGGTTTCGATACGCGCAACCTGGCGATGCTGACCTTCGATCTTGGCGCCATGAACTACGATACGGCTCGCGCGCGTGAATTTGAACGTCGCGCTCTGGAGATGGCGCAGAACACGCCCGGTGTGAAAGCGGCAACGATGGCCAATACCATTCCGCTCTTCCTCGGCGGTTTTGGACGCACGCTCTTCCGTGAAGGCGAGGACACCAACAGTGGCCAGAGCGGCAAAGTGTCCCAGGTTTCAGTGATCTCTCCGGAATACCTGCAGGCCATGGGCATTCCCATGGTTCGGGGCCAGGTGTTTGACAGCACGGTGCGCGAAGACAGCCCGCGCGTCGCCATTGTGAATGAAACGGCAGCCAAGCTGATCTGGCCCAGCCAGGATCCTATCGGCAAACGCTTCAAATTTTTCAAAGACAATGATTTCACCCAGGTCATCGGCATCGCGCATGACTCCAAATACAACACCCTGGGCGAGGACCCTGTTCCTTATATCTATACTCCGCTGGTGCAGAATCCCCAGCCGGCCGTGACACTCTTCTTCAGAAGCCAGGGTGATCCGCGAAGCGTGTTGAGCACGGTGCGCTCGCAGATCCAGCAGATGGATCGCAATTTGCCCGTCACGAATGTCTGGCCGATCGGTGAAGTTATCTCGCAGTCGCTCTGGGCGGCCAGCTTCGGCGCGAGCCTCCTGACCGTGTTCGCCATGATTGCCATGGCCCTGTGCGCGGTAGGAATTTACGGCGTGGTTGGATATTCAGTCGGGCAGCGCATTCGCGAGTTCGGTATCCGCCTGGCGCTGGGCGCGCAGCCGGGTGACGTGTTGCTGATGGTTCTGCGCAGCAGCGCTCTCATTATGTCCGCCGGGCTGGCGCTGGGATTGGTGGTTGCGTACGCCCTGGCAACACTGATCAAGGCGTTTCTGTATGGCGTGAATACGAGCTCGCCGGCAGCGTTCCTGGTTACGGCGCTGGTGTTGGCCGCGGTTGGCGTGATTGCCAGCTATATTCCGGCGCGCCGGGCTGCCAAGGTCGATCCCATAGTGGCCCTGCACTACGAATAGGACAAAACGCACTTACCACGGAGAACACAGAGGCGCACGGAGATTTTTCCAAATTGATTTGCGACCTTCGAGCTCCTCTGTGCCCTCTGTGGTTAAAAGCTCTCACTGCTGATAGGTGATCTTCATCCCATCAACAAAAATGCTGTAGGGCGCTGCTGTGCTGTTGCTGTCGAGCTGCACCGCATTGGTGAACTGGTTGTTGGCTGCGCCGGAAAAGAATGCGTTGTGCGTGATATTCACCGGCATGCGCACGCCATCGACGGTCAGCGCGTCATGGATAACCAGGTGGTTCGTGGTGTCATTGTGGTATTCCGCCACAATATGGTGCCACGTGTTGGGCGTGAAGCGGGTTACTGTAAGACCGGTAGCGTCCCATTGCTTTAATCCGTAGTCGAAGATGCGCCACTGATTTCCCGGATACAAGGCCTGCCAGCTGAAGTTGTAGACCCATCCATTCACGATTTGCTGGCACTCAAATTCAATCGCCTGAGGCAAAGTCTCTGAGCCCGCGGGAATGTATAAATCAAATTCGTAGGTCAGGGCGTTGATCTGCGAAGCCACGGGCGTGTGCGTCTTGTAGAAGTATCCGTTGGTAAAGGGAACTGTCGCGGTGATAGAGAACTGGGTTGACGAACCATCCTCACTGGGCGTAGCTATGCCCAGCGTGTCAGAGTAGGCAGCGACCGGTCCTGTGCCGCCGTTATTGCCGCAGGCGCCGCAAGTAAGCCAGGCTGTTTCTTCCACGTGATCGAGCACGGTCACGGCAGGTGTGGCCCCCGGCGTAGGCGTGGGCGTTGGCGACGGTGGAATGAGCGGCGTGGGCGTAGGCACGGCACTGGCCGTAGTTGAAGTTGTCTTGCCGCCGCACGACGCGAGCACAAACATCAAACTGAGAATCACGAGAGCAGAAAGAAAGTTCCGCCAGGACCGCAAAAGGGGCCTCCGCAAAAAACTGGTTTGGGGAGAAGTGGCGCGGCAAACTTTACTAAGGGGTGGGTGATTTTGGATTACAGCGAACGCCTGAGATTAGGTGATTAAGGTCAATTATTACTGAAGGCCGAGAGAGCAGAACTGGGCTTCCGGAGAGGCCGCACACGGCAAGCGTCGACGAAGACCTTCGCGGCTTCAGAACGGCAACCGGCAGATCAGCGTAACTTGTTTATTGTCATCGGCTTTGCCGGAATCTCGGAGTCATTATTTCAGGCGCAATTAAGCTTGCGGCCGAGGCCATGGTTACCTGATCGACTGTCCTCCAGAGCTCTGTGGGAAGCGCTCAAATGGACCGGGACCACAGGTGAACGTTCGATACCAGTGAACTGCAGCCATGCTGCATAATGAACTCCGCATTTCGCTAGAAAACCTCCAGAAAGAGTGGGCGACCAGCGGGTGACTTCCGGCAGTCCGGGCTTGGCTAAAACGGAGCCGTTATGCCGCGTTGCCAGCCTGAGCGTCGAATACGACGCCGCAGGCGGCGATGTAGTTCGCGCTCTGCGCGACGTGCATCTGGAGATCGCGACCGGACAGACAGTCGGAGTGCTTGGCGAATCGGGTTCTGGCAAAAGCTCGCTGGCGCTGGCTCTGCTGCGCCTGCTGCCGGGAAACGCACGCATTGCCGGCGGCGTTATTGAATATCGCGGACGCAATCTGGCCGGGATCTCCCCCAAACAACTCAGGGCGATTCGCGGCGCTGAAATAGCGCTGATCTCGCAGGAACCTGCTCTGGCACTGAATCCGGTGCTGACTCTCGGCGTTCAGATTATTGACGTGTTGAAGGCCCACGATTCGCTCGCTCGGGCGCAGCTTTCGATTCGCTGCCACGAGATGCTAAGCGATGTCGGTTTTGAGGATCCTGAGCGCATCATGCGCGCCTATCCGCATCAGCTCAGCGGCGGACAACGCCAGCGCGTGGCCATTGCGCAGGCGCTGATTTGCCGTCCGCAGTTGCTGATTGCCGATGAGCCCCTCAGCTCGCTCGACGTGTCTACGCAGGCCGAAATCGTGGAGCTGCTCCAGCGTCTCAAGCGCGAAATGAACCTGGCAATGGTTTTCGTTACCCATAACGCGGGTGTTCTGTCGTCGCTCGCCGATCAAGTCATTGTCATGCGGGAGGGTGAAGTGCTGGCGCGCGGCAGCATGGAAGAATTGCAGCGAAATACCGATCCCTATATTCAGGGCGTGGTCTTTCCTGAACGCAATGTCTTGACAGCGCCACGCCACGCGACAAAGGGTGACGCGGCAACGCAGCCGCTGTTGCAAGTGCGCAATCTCAGCAAGAGTTTTGTTCAGCGGCGACTGCTCTCGCGGCGGAAGTTTGTGGTGCAGTCCCTGGCAGGGATTGATCTGGAACTGCAACGGGGCGCGACAGTGGCGGTCTTGGGCCGCTCCGGGTCGGGGAAATCGACCCTGGCGCGTTGCATCGCCGGCTTTGAGACGCCGGATTCAGGCGAAATCCTGCTTGGCGGAGTGAAGCTGGCGCGGTCGCGCGCGATACAGATGGTTTTTCAGGATGCCGCCACTTCCTTGAACCCGCGTTTTACCGCCCGGCAGATCGTCGCGGAGCCGCTGGAGATTGCACGCTGGAAGACGGAGCTGGAGAGAACGGCGCGCGCGCTGGAGCTCATGGAGGAAGTTGGTCTTGATCCGGAATGGGCTGCGCGGCCTGCCGCAGAGTTCAGCGGAGGTCAGCGGCAACGGCTTGCCCTGGCGCGGGCGCTGGCCGCGGAGCCGCAGCTCCTCATCATGGACGAAGCTCTTTCCGGCCTCGACATGCCGCTGCAAGCGCAGATGGTTCGCCTGCTGATGGAGCTACAGGCGCGGCATCGACTGACGTATCTCTACATCTCGCACGATCTCAACTTCATCTCGTTGTTCGCGCAGGAAGTTGTGATGATGGAGGCCGGGAAGATCGTGGAGCGGCTCGTGCCGTCGCGGATGAATCAGGGGAGCCATCCTGCAACACGCGCCTTGGTGGCTGCCAGCGAGCGGCTCCGCGCTCCGGGGATGGAGGTGACGGCATGATTCGTTACCTGGCGCGCCGCATTGGCCATGGAATCGTCATGCTGCTGGGCGTCTCTATTCTGCTGTTTGTTTTGCTGCAGGCGGCGCGCGGAGAATTCCTCACCGACCTGAAATTAAACAGCCAGATCTCCGCCGAGACGCTGGCCGGCCTGCGTGTACAGTACGGCCTGGATCAGCCGCTCCCGGTCCGCTATTGGAAATGGATCGAATCTTCCTTCAAGGGCGACTTCGGGTATTCCTTTGCTTACAACACGCCGGCATCGACGTTGTTGTGGCCGCGAACGCTCAATACGCTTTTGCTGACCGTGCCCGCGGTCTTGCTGGCATGGCTCATCGCCGTGCCGGTTGGCGTCCTCTCGGCCGGGAGACAAGGCGGCTGGAGCGACCGTGCTTTCTCCATCGGAACTTCTACTCTGCTGGCGCTGCCGGATGTGTTGATTGCCTTATTGGCTTTGCTGATCGCGCTCAAGACCGGCCTTTTTCCGGTTGGCGGCATGACTTCAGTGGACGCGGAACAGCAAAGCATGTGGGCACGATGGCGCGACATCAGCTGGCACATGATTTTGCCGGTGGCAGCGCTGATAATCGGGTTGCTGACGATGATCCTGCGGCACGTGCGCGCCAGCATGCGCGAGGTCCTTGGGTCTTCATACATGCGCGCAGCGGAGGGCCACGGCCTGCCTAGCCTGAAGCTGCTCTTTCGTTATGCTTTGCCCGCTGCCGCCAACCCGCTGATCTCGCTGTTTGGGCTCTCGGTTGCGGTGTTGCTGAGCGTTTCGTTGTTGATTGAAGTTGTGATGGGCTGGCCGGGTTTGGGTCCGCTCCTGCTGGAGGCAATCCTGTCGCGCGATCTTTATGTCGTGATCGGCGGGGTGATGCTTTCTACCATGTTATTGCTCGCCGGCAATCTGCTCGCGGACATCCTGCTTTACGCCTTTGATCCACGGATCAGGAGGCAAGCATGAACTTTCTGCAGCGTATGCGTCGCCAGAGTGATTCCTCACCCGCAAAAAACACGGGTTCGAGATTTCAGAGCAAGCCGTTCAACCTCACCTGGGCAGTCTGGTTCCTGGTGGCAATCCACGTCACGGTGATTCTTGCCGGGTTCATCGCACCCTACGACTATGAGACGCAGGACCGTCTCCATCCCTATGCTCCGCCGACGCGTCTGCATTTTGTGGACTGCGAAGGAAGATTTCATCTGCGGCCCTTTGTTTACGTCACCAATGCCGCCGACGGAAATCTAAATGAGTACACACAGGATTGTTCGCAGCGAGCCCGGGTTCAATTCTTTTTGCGCGGAGACGAATACACGTTCTTGGGATTATTTCATTCGAATCTACACCTGTTTGGCGTGGAAGCGCCTGCGGGTTTGTATCTGCTCGGAACCGATGGCTTTGGCCGCGACCAGCTGTCGCGTCTGCTTTACGGCGGCCAGGTCTCATTGTTTGCCGGACTGGCAGCTGCGGCTCTCTCGGTGATCGCAGGACTGTTTTTGGGCGCGATCGCCGGCATGTATGGCGGCCGGATCGATGACGTGGCTATGCGCTTCGCCGAGATCTTTATTACCGTCCCATGGTTTTACCTGCTGATCGCTGTGCGCGCTTTTCTCCCGCTTCAGATCAGCCCGGTGACGGCCTTTCTGTTGGTCGTCTCGGTGATTGGCATCGTGGGCTGGGGGCGGCCGGCGCGGCTGGTGCGCGGCGTAATTCTCAGCGCTCGGGAACGCAATTTTGTTCTGGCAGCGCGGGGCTTCGGCGCGTCCAATGCCTACCTGCTGCGCCGTCATCTTATGCCGCTGACCTTTCGCGTGCTGCTCACACAGATGACGGTGCTGATCCCGCAATTCATTCTGGCAGAGGTCATTCTCTCATTCCTTGGTTTGGGTATCGGCGAGCCTTTTCCTAGCTGGGGGAACATGCTTTCAAGCGCCCAGCAATATCACGTGCTGGTTTCCTATTGGTGGATGCTCTTGCCCGGGTTGATTCCAATCCCGGTCTTTCTGGCATACCACTCGTTAGCGGAAACGCTACAGGAGCGGGTAAAATCGAACATCTGATTCAGCAAAGAAAGCGGGGGATTTTGCGTCTGTTAGGGTCCATGGCGTGGTGTGTCCTGGTGGCGCTGGCGTCGGCTGCGACGGCGCAGAGTTCCGGCCAGGAAGAGCTGCTCCGCACGACTTCCGAGGCCGGGAATCGCGGCGGGAAGCTGGTGATTGCCCAGCGTTCTGAGCCGCGGACGTTCAACCCGGTGATGGCCATCGATCAGAACTCACAGGGCGTGATCGCGCGCATGACGGCTGATCTGGTCCACATCAATCGCGCTACGCAAAAGACGGAGCCCGCCCTGGCGAAGTCATGGACGATTTCCAAAGACGGCACCCAGATCACCGTGAAGCTCCGGCATGGCCTGCGCTTCTCTGACGGCGTACCGTTCGATGCCGATGACGTGCTTTTTTCCTTCAAGGTCTATATGGACGAGAAGGTGGGTTCCCCGCAACGCGATCTCCTCACCATCAACAACAAGCCGATGACGGTCGAGAAGCTCGACCCGTATACGGTTCGCTTCATATTTCCGGCGCCCTACTCAGCCGCAGAACGCGTTTTTGACAGCGTAGCCATTCTGCCTCGGCACCTGCTGGAAAAGGATTATCAGGAAGGCAAGATCGCTCAGGCCTGGAGTCTCAACACGCCGCCGGAAAAGATAGCCGGTTTAGGGGCGTTCCGGTTGAAGCAGGTGATTCCCGGGGATCGCATCGTGCTGGAGCGCAATCCCTATTACTGGAAGATTGATTCCAAGGGACAGAGGTTGCCGTACCTCGATGAGCTGACGTTTGTGGCGGTGCCGAGCCAGGATGCCCAGGTGATTCGCTTTCAGGCGGGCGAATCACAGATCATCAGCAGTCTGAGCGCCGATGACTTCACCGCGATTGAATCCCAGCAGAAGACCCGCCACTTCCAGTTGTATGACGCAGGTCCGGGACTGGAATACAACTTCCTGATGTTCAATCTGAATGACGACGCGTCAGGGCATTTTCCGGGGATTGCGCGCAAGCAGAAATGGTTTCGCGACCTGCGCTTTCGCCAGGCGGTTTCGGCTGCCATCGATCGCCAGGGGATCGTCCGGTTGGTCTACCACAACCGCGCGGCCGCGCTGGCTACGCATGTGAATCCGGGCGATAAGCAATGGGTCAACCCAGATATCGCCGCTCCCGTGCGCTCATTGCCCAAGGCTCGCGAATTGTTGAAAGCTGCGGGATTCTCATGGAAATCGGACGGCGCGTTGGTCGATGCCGGCGGTCAGCCCGTGGAGTTCACCATCCTGGTGAGTTCAAGCAATACCCAGCGCGTCCAGATCGCAACCATGGTGCAGGATGATCTGAAGCAGATCGGCATTGCTGCGCATGTGGTGCCGATGGAGGGCAGATCGGCCAATGATCGCTTGTTGAATTCGCACGATTATGAGGCCATGGTGATGGGAATGGTCCGAGGCGACGTTGATCCCACTGCGGACAACAACGTTTTGATGTCCAATGGGCAGACCCATCTTTGGAATATGGGAGAAAAGACACCTGCCACTCCATGGGAGGCCGAGATTGACCGGCTGATGCAGCAGCAGCTGGTAACTCTTAATTATCAGCAGAGAAAGAAACTTTATGACCGGGTGCAGGAGATCCTGGCCGAGCAACTCCCCATGGTGTACCTGGTGAGTCCCAACATTCTGGTTGGAGCGCAGGAAGATCTGGGAAACTTTCGCCCCGCAATCATTGAACAGTATACTTTTTGGAACGCAGACGAACTTTTTTGGCACACCCCCGCCGGAAAACATTGATGGACGACAACGCCAAGGAAATATCTTTACCTACAACCCGCGACACCGCGGCTGAAGACGAGCGGCTGGTGCGGGAGTGTCTGGCCGGCGATGAGCGCGCCTGGAACACGCTTATCGATAAGTACAAACGGCTGATCTACTCCGTCCCGGTCAAGTATGGCTTTAGCCCTGACGATGCCGGAGACATTTTCCAGAATGTCTGCATTGACTTGTTCACGAATCTGTCCAAGCTGAGGAAGATCGAATCGCTGCGCTCATGGCTCATTACGGTGGCCACCCACAAATGCTTCCACTGGAAGAAACAACAGAAGCAGGATGTTGAGTTGGACGCTATGGAGCAGGAGGTCGCGGAGGAAATTGCCGCCGCCCCGGAGATTCTTCAGGAAGTGCAGGAAGAGCAGGCGGTTCGCGATGCCATTGAGCGTCTTACGCCGCGTTGCGCAGAGCTGGTAAAGCTGCTTTTCTACGAGCAGCCGCCGGTGCCGTACAACGAAGTGGCGCAAAAACTCGGATTGGCGACGGGATCGATAGGCTTCATTCGCGGACGTTGTCTCAACCGGTTGCAGAAGATATTGGCGGAGCTCGGATTCTAGATGTCGCAGCAGGGAACGAATTTCGGGCTGGAGCAGTGGATTGTGGACCTGGCAGCCATTGCGGAAGAAGAAAAGCGCCGCGCCTTTCTGGCTGCCCATTCTCAGACGCACAGCAAGGACGCGGTGGATTCCCTCTACAACGCCGTGGTTACCTTTGCCCGCATGGACCTGGAAAAGGCGGGCAAACTCGCGCAGGCCAGCTCCTGGATCGCCGAAGAGATCAGCGATCCTTATGCCACCGCGCAGAGCGCGCGCGCCCTGGGACACGTTCTTTACCTCACCGGCAAGCACAAACAGGCGATCCAGGAGTATGAGAGAGCCCTCAAGATCTTTGAACAGACCGGGCGCGATGTGGACTACGCCCGCACCATCAGCGGCGCGCTGCACAGCCTTATCTATGACGGGCAGTATGAACGCGCTTTCAAACTGGGCGAGGAGGCGCGCAAGATCTTTCATGTCCACAAGGATCGGGTACGTCTGGCGCGGTTGGACAGCAACATCGCCAACATCTACTACCGGCAGGACCGGTTTCAGGAAGCTATCGAGCTGTACGAGCGGGCTTATGGCGAGTTTCTGCAGTGTGGCGAGTCGCTGGATATTGCCTCGGTGCTCCGGAACCTGGCGGTCTGCTACATCAGCCTGAATGATTTTCCGCGCGCGGAAGAGACGTACCGGCTCGCCCGTCGCCACTGCGAGGAACACGGCTTTTCCCTGGTTGTGGCCGAAGCGGACTACAACGTCGCCTATCTTCATTACCTGCGCGGTGAATATCTGCGCGCCATCGAACTCTACGATCAGACGCGCGCCCTCTGTGCCACGCTGGGAGACCGCTACCATCAGGCGCTCTGCGATCTGGATGAATCAGAAATCTATCTTGAGCTGAACCTGACGGAAGGCGGCACGGAGCTGGCGCAGGATGCGTTTACCGCATTCACCGAACTGGGCATGACGTATGAAGCCGCCAAGGCAGCGGCATTCTCCGCCATCGCCACCAGCCAGCAGGGCCGGTACAAGCAGGCGCTGGAGATCTTTGATCAGGCGCGCGAATTGTTCGTGAAGGAACAGAATGAGTTGTGGCCGGCACTGATCGATCTGTACAAGGCTCTGGTGCTGTACGAAGCAGGCGAGAATGACGAGGCTGAAGAGCTCGCCGCCACCGCGCTTGAGTATTTTGCCAACTCGGCGCTGCCTTCGAAGGCCGCGTTGTGTGAGCTGCTGCTGGCGGCGATCGAGCTGCGCGTCTCCGATCCGGAAGAATCGCGGCGGTATTGCAGCGCTGCGCTCGCCCGTCTTATTCACATCGATTCGCCGGCTGTTTATCAGGCCTATTTCATGCTGGGCCAGGCGGAAGAAGCCAGCGGCAATACGGAACTGGCCCGCCATGCCTATGAACATGCATTCCGCAAGCTGGAAGACCTGCGCAGCCATCTGGGCAAGGAAGAGCTGAAGATCGCCTTCCTCAAGAACAAGCTGGCGGTTTATGAAGGGCTGGTGATCACCTCATTGGCGGTCAGCTTTAATGCGCGCGCGCAGCGTGAGGCGTTTGAGTATATCGAACAGGCCAAGTCGCGCAGCCTGGCGGACTTGATCGCCTTTCGCTCGTCATCGCTCGCTTCGCGGGAGAAAGATACGGTCTCACCCGCAATGGGAGAATTTCGCGACCTGCGCCAGAAACTGAACTGGACGTACCACCAGATCGAATTGGAAGAGCTGAACCGGGAAGGGAGTTCGCGGGAGCGCATCCATCATCTGCGACAGTTGAGCCGCAGCTATGAAGATGCCCTGGTAAAAGCCTTCTCCAGGGTGCAGAATGTCGATCGCGAATTTGCCAGCCTGCAGAATGCCCGGACAATCCCGGTAGAGCAAGTGCAGCGTCTCTTGCCGGAGAACACCCAGCTGGTGGAGTACTACACCGCCCGCAACCGGTTTTACGTCTGCCTTATTTCACGCAGCGAGTTCAAGATTGTGGCTCTGGGGGATGTGATGCCGGTTCGGGAGAAGCTTCGTTTGCTGCAGTTGCAGCTCGCCAAATTCCGTCTGGGCGACGACTACACGCAGCGGCTGGAAAAACCCCTGCTTGATGCGACGCAGGCCCATCTGGAAGAGCTGTACTCGCTGCTGATCGCGCCGGTCCGCGGCCAGCTAACGGCCGAGCACCTGGTTATTGTTCCGCATGCGTTTCTGCACTACCTGCCTTTTCATGCTCTGTCCGATGGCCAAAGCTACCTCATCGACGACTTTTCCATCTCCTATGCTCCCAGCAGCAGCATCTTTGCCGTCTGCCAGGAAAAGGCCCGCCCGGAAAGCGAAGATCATACCCTGGTGTTGGCCGTGCCCGACGCCCGGGCGCCTTACATTGCCGAAGAAGCACGTTCCGTGGCTTCCGCCATGGGCGGCGCCCATCTTTTTCTGGGCGAGGAAGCTACAGAAGAGCAGTTGCGAACCTTTGGACCGAAGAGCCGGTTTGTGCACATCGCCACCCATGGCTATTTCCGCCAGGATAATCCGATGTTCTCCTCGCTTCGTCTGGGGAAGTCGCTGCTAAGCCTGTTTGATCTGTATCAGTTGCAGTTTGATGCCGAGCTGGTTACATTGAGCGGTTGCGGCACCGGAATGAACGTGGTGATCGGCGGCGATGAGCTGATCGGTCTGGTGAGAGGTCTGCTGTATGCGGGAGCACAAACCCTGATGGTCAGTTTGTGGGAGGTGCACGATCAAAGCACGGCCGAGTTTATGGGCGACTTTTACCGGAACTTCAAGAATTCCGCCAATAAAGCGAATGCTTTACGAAAGGCTGTGATGAACCTGAAGCAAAAACACCGCCATCCATACTATTGGGCGGCTTTTGCGCTGGTAGGCAAGGTCTAATGGGCCGAAAATTCTCTCCGGGGGTATATTTTTGGGCTTGGAATGGACTCTTATTGACCAGAAGCAGGCTCATCCGTCGACTGCTAAAGGGGGAATACGGACCCGGAAGCCGCATTCCCCTTCATTGAATTTGCGACGAAGAAAAAGTCAAATATGACTCAAGCGCGCCATTTCGATATCACTGAGTGGGCAGATTACGTCCGCAACGTAGTCTCAGCAGAGCAGCGTGAACAGATGCTGGCCCATCTCCAGTTTGGGTGCTCCAAGTGCGAGAAAGTACAGGCTGTACTGTCACGGTTTGCCGGGATTTGCCAGCGGGAGGCCAAGTATGAGGTCCCTCGAGTGGCCGAGCAGCAGGTAAAGGCACTGGTCGGTCTGGCTCATGCGCCCCGTCGTAGCGCACTCCAACGCCTGTTAGGAAGCCTGGTTTATGACAGCCTGAACGATCCCCAGCCGGTTGGCGTCAGGGGAACACATCAAATCAATCGCCAGGTAATGTTCCATGCCGGCGACTATTCCGTTGATCTTCGTTTTGAGCACGAAAAAGGTTCGGCCAGTATGGTGCTGGTTGGGCAGATCGCCAACCAGAAATCACCGGATGAAAATCTGGCTAACGTGCCTGTGATTCTTGTCGCTGGAAATCGTGAACTGACTCGCTCCATCAGCAATACCTTCGGCGAGTTTCAGTTGGAATACGTTCCGGAAAGCGATTTACGTTTGCTGGTGCCGCTGGAAGCCAGGGGCCAGGAACTGGAAGTGGTGTTAGGAAAGACGCCGCAGCTTTGATTTCTTGAGGTCTTGGAGAAGATCGCTGGAAGCCGACATGAGGAAACTTTTCTTATCGCTCATTGTAGCTCTGTTGACTGGTCTGCCGCTGACGGCGCAGACGAGCTACATCCTCACGACTTCACCCGCTAACGTCCAGGCGGTTGTCGGCAACCACGGTCTTACCGTGGTTAAAGAACTCTATGACGGCACGAATTGCGTCATGCTAGTAACTTCTCCTTCGGCCAGCATGACGGCCGTGGAGACCGACGTCGATTCCGATCTCCAGGTGGTAAGTTTCGAAGCGGAACAGCATCCGTCGTTGCCGGAATTGAACGGCGCAACCCAGGCGACGCTTACCCAATCCACCTCCGGCATTCTGGATTCTCTGCCGGGGCGGACACTGGTTTCATTCTTCGGGAGCACCGTTCCCAGCAACTACACCACCCAAACCGCGACCACCATCATTCGGCTCCCGGATGCCCGCACGGCAACCAATCTGACCGGCGTGGGAACCATCGCCATCATCGATACCGGTGTTGATACTTTGCATCCAGCGCTTTCAGCAGTGCTGGTTGCCGGTTTTGACTTTACGCGTGGCGTACCGGGCGGTTCGGAATTGGCCGATCTTGATCCTGCAGTTGCCGCTCAGTTGGAGCAATCGACATCAGGAATCCTGGATGCGCAGAGCACGCTGATCGTGAACCCGGCGACTGTCGCCATCCTGTCGCAGTCCACATCGGGGATCCTGGATCAGTCGACCTCTGGGATTCTGGACTCCAGCCTCACTGATTTTGGGCATGGGACCATGGTCGCGGGCATTGTGCACCTGGTCGCGCCGACCGCAAATATCATGCCGTTGAAGGCCTTCCAGGCGAACGGATCGTCCAACCTATCCGATATCGTCAGCGCGATCTACTACGCCGCGGATCACGGCGCCAACGTTATCAGCATGAGCTTCAGCATCAGCCAGCCCTCCCCAAGTTTGCAGGCTGCGGTGCAATACGCGCTCAACAAGAACGTGATTCTGGTGGCTGCCTCCGGCAACGATGGCCTGAAGACTCTGGTTTACCCCGCCAGCTACGGCGGCGTTCAGGGCATCGGCTCAACCACGAGCACTGACACGCGAAGCAGCTTCTCCAACTTTGGCTCCGGCGTGGTCACTTTCGCGGCTCCGGGTGAGGGAGTGATCACCACGTACCCCGGCGGCAACTACGCGGCAGGTTGGGGAACATCTTTCAGCGCTCCGATGGTAGCGGGTTCCGCAGCGTTGGTTTTGCAGGCGCGTCCGGCGGCTAAGCCCGGGGATATACCCAATGCGCTTTCCAAAACAAAGCAGATTGGCGATATGGGCTATGGACGCATCGACCTCTTTGCGTCGCTGACGAACCTGGTCAATAGCAGCGGTAGCAGCACCAGTACATCCGGCAGCGGCACCTCTGGAACAAGCTCTCCTTCGACGAGCACCAGCGGCACCACCAGCGGCGGTCCTGCTCATCCCTGATCGCTTCAAAATTCCCTGAGAAATCGAGCAGATTTATTAGCAACTCTAATAGATTTATGCAGTCTCTTGCGTATTTACCTTAGATCTCGGCGCGTGACTTTCATTGGGCAGTTGCCTCCCCAAGCCTGGGCGGTGTGCCGGGCTCCGCTCCCAAGAATGCAGAGTATACGCTTTAGAATCAGTAGTTTAATGACATTGCGCTACGCCAGACTGCCGCGTATTTCTTGCTTTGGTTTCATCCACTCGTTCGATTGTGGAAGAATCCGCGAAATTTGTCTTCGTCACCGAATTCCATTCTGGCTATACTTTCTTCCGTTCGACGGATCAAGCCGAAGGGAGCCTTCTGACCGTCACCGGGCGTTCGGAAGGACGAGGTAAATGGGGCAGTTCAAGGTGCTGACACGCTTTTTGTGTAGCCTGCTTTTGCTGGTGAGTTTGTCTCTCTCAGCCCAGAACAAATACGTTCTGGTGACATCGCCCAGCAAGGTGCAGGACGTATGCGGCCGTCATGGCCTCACGCAGATCACGCAGCTTTCCAGCCGCGGCGTGGTTCTGGTCTCCACGCCCTCCCCCGATTCAACAATCGCGACCGACTCCGATGTGTTGAGCTTTGAGACTGACCGGTCGCTCGGCGTACCTGAGCTTTCCGGAGCCACGGTTGCCAGCCTGACGCAATCCACCAGCGGCATTCTCGACGGATTGCCGGGCCGCACGATTGTGAACTACTTCGGCTCCAATGTTGCCAGTAACTACGTGCAGCAGCCGGCGACGGCTATCACTCGACAGGGCGACGCGCAAAACGCCATCAATCTAACTGGAAGCGGAGTAACGGTCGCACTGATTGATACCGGCGTTGACCTCTCGCATCCGGCCTTGAGCTCAGTCCTGGTCCCCGGTTACAACTTCGTCAATGAATCCGCCAGCCCTTCCGAGTTGAACGATCTTGATCCCGCCGTCGCAGCGGCACTGGCGCAGTCCACCAGCGGGATTCTCGACGGAGGGAACCTGGTGCAGCTCAACGCTTTCACGGTTGCGATCCTGACTCAGTCGACTTCTGGCATCCTGGATGGCCCGCCCAGCGCGTTCGGCCACGGCACCATGACGGCGGGACTCGTCCATCTTTTTGCCCCTAACGCCAAAATCATGCCGCTCAAGGCGTTTGCCGGTGACGGCAGTTCTGACTTGTTTAACATCGTGCGGGCCATCTACTACGCTACCGATCACGGAGCCAACGTGATCAGCATGAGTTTTGAGATTACGCAGAACTCGCCTTCACTGCAGAGCGCGATTCAGTATGCGTTGAGCAAGAACGTCGTGGTTGTGGCGGCATCGGGAAATGATGGACAACAGATCCTGGTTTATCCTGCGGCCTACAACAGCGTGATCGGCGTAGGCTCGACCAGCAATACCGATACAAAGAGTTCGTTCACCAATTTCGGCACCAATGCGGTCTTTATTGGAGCGCCGGGTGAAGGGCTGATTACCACATATCCGGGCGGGAATTATGCTGCAGGATGGGGAACCTCGTTCAGCGCGCCGCTGATTGCCGGCGAAGCTGCGCTGGTGCTCCAGGCCAAGCCGTCCTACCATCCCGGAGACGTTGCCAACGCAATCTCCCGTGCCGCTGCACTTCCGCAGATGGGCCACGGACGCGCCGACATTTGCCAGGCTCTTTCCAGCATCGGCATCGGCACAGTTTGCACCACATCCAATACAGGCGGTACCAGCGGGAGCACTTCCGGGGGCCCAACCGCTCCGTAGCTGGATCGTAACTATTGGATGAGCCTGCTAACAGCCCTGTTTTGCGGCAGGGCTGTTTTTTCGTAAATCAATAACTGCCGGAAGCCATCGACGCATAGCGCCGGAAGAAGCTATTGGTTTTCCACTGAGGACGATTTGCGTCATCGGCCGTTTTAACCAACAAGGCGCGAATGATCTCTTCATATTTGCCGGCTGCATCCAGATCCACGGGCTGATCCAGATCGTCCGAAGGCGCGTGGTAGCGCTGTGTAAGCCAGTTCTTGAAGATTTCCTGTTCCGGCGATCCTGGTTCAAAACCCACCTTCATGGCCAGTGCCGGAACACCGTGCCGTATGAAGTTGTACTGATCGCTGCGGATGAATGAGTTTCTCTGCGGCTCCGGATCAGCCTGCACCTGTACTCCCAGCGATTGTGCTACTGCGCGCACAGAATCGCCCAGGTCGGACTCCGCGAGACCGTACACGGTGAGCACCTTCAATGGCACGATGGGCAGGAACATATCGATGTTGATGTTGGCGATCATCGATCCGGGCTTCACGGTTGGATGAGCGGTAAAGTAGCGCGAGCCGAGCAGCCCTTTTTCCTCGCCGGTAACGAAAACAAACAGCAGTGAGCGCTTCAGCTTTCGCGACTTTTTCAAAGAAGCCACCATGTCGAGCAGCACTGCGCTGCCGGAAGCGTTGTCCATGGCGCCGTTGTAGATGCGGTCGCCTTTGATGGGCTCGCCGATGCCCAGGTGATCCAGGTGGGCGGAAAGCACAACAAATTCGCTTTTCAGCCGGGGATCGCTTCCCGGAAGCTCGGCCACGAGGTTGGCGGACTCAACCTCTTTCTTTCTAACCATCGCGCGCGAGCGGATGCCCGCAGTGAGGGGAAAGCGCGGCAGCGGCTTGCGTTCCTTGAGCAGTTGCAGAAGCTCCTGCAGGGAATGGCCGGATCCTGCAAATAGTTTTTCGGCATGGGCAGGATTAAAAATGGCTGCAAGGGCTTCGCCATCTGTCTCGTCGAATTCCTGGCCTTTCAACGCCATGTTGGGATGCGTGCGGTTGGCGGAGATGCGCGACCAGGGAATGTCCATGAACTCCGGATTGGGAATGCTAATGATGCCCACCACTCCGGCTTTGTACATCGCCTTCCACCGCTCGCCTGCCGACTGGTAATGCGAAGCCAGAGCGCCGGGAATCTCCGCCGGCGCACCGGAGAAAACCACGGCCACTTTGCCGCGCAGATCGAGGCCGGCGAGGTCGTCATAACCGTTCTCAGGAACTGTGAGTCCATAGCCGGCAAATACCAGGGGCGCGTCAAGTGATGGCGCCAGATCAACCCGGGTGCTGAAGATCGCATCTTCCCCCAGCGCAAGCGGCTCGGCCAGACCATTGCGCACCAGAGCCAGACTGGATTCACTCTCCACAATCTGGCGAGACACGAACTGCACCGGCTGGTAGAAGCCATTGGATCCCGCCGGCTCCAGGCCTGCGTGTTTAAGCTGCTCCACCACATATTCCTGCGCCCGGCGCAAGCCTGCGCTGCCGGTCTCACGGCCTTCCATGTCGTCAGCCGCCAGGACCTTCACGTAGCTCCACCAGCTCTTGCCGTCAAGATGCGGTTGTCCCGTCTCCGGGGCCATGGCGTCAGCGACGTTACTGCTTGTGCCGCTTCCCGCCAGCGATTGTGATGCGGAACCGGTGAGTGCGGCCGATGATCCTGCCAACGAACTAGTCGTGCCGGTTAGAGACGTTGCCGATGGCTGCTGCTGTTGTTGCGAAAAGGCAGTGGCGACAATGAAGAGGATCAAAGCGGGGCATTGGGCCAGCGATGAGAGTGGCTTCTTCATAACGGCTGGTGCTCCTTCAGAAAAGCCGAACGGAATGTGCACGATCTTATCATTCTGCGCAAAACTTCCGGCTACTTTAGCTCCTTGACTCCTACGGTGCACCGCGAGTGGTGCAGTTCTTCTCTCTTTAGGTTTTCTTCGTACGCGTTGTGACCGGCAAACCCTTGCGTACATGGAGCACGGCAAAAACCCTTAATTTTCGGGCTAAAATCCAGCAATCCCGTTGAAAAACCCGCGTCAATGCTGGATAATCTGCTCACACATGCCTAAAAAGCCTGAGAACCAACCCGAGGTCTCCAAGGACCTATGGATTGCGCCACGCTATAGCTTGAAGGGGGCAGCTGGGGAACGCGCCTGGGAAAACCGGCCGGGAGGAGCGCCCAATAGCAGCCGTTATCTGGAACTTGCCGACATTGCATTGGGGATCAAGAAGCCGGCTGTGAAGAAAAAGAAAGCGGCGTCGGCGAGCGCGCACCAGACTAACAAGACGGAACCCTATTCCGCCGTCAAATACAAGCGGGAAGAGGAACGCTAGACGTTTTTGGTTTCCCTGTTGCGAATCAGCCCTTGGGATTGTGGCTTCCCGCCTGCAGAGTCTGGGAGACTGTCTTGGCGTATTCGCGGAGTCTTTCCAGCGACGTGGACAGTGCCGTTGCTTTCTCAGCCAGTCCGCGAGCACGGGCGACGGCCATGACCTGTTCCGCTTCCATGCCCAGGCGTTCCAGCGTGCTCACCAGATAGCCCAGCGCGTCAGCATGCGGTTTCCAGAGATAGGCAGAGCTGGCTTTCTGGTTGTACTCGTCCACCTCAACCACCATGCGGGAAAGATAGGCAACAATGGTCATGAGGATATTGGCGTAATCGGCGCGGAAGCTCTTCTCGCCTTCATAATCAGCCTTGAATGCTTCGATCTCGGCCGGTGAAAGAGTGATCTTGGCGTTCTTTACCGCGAAAACGCCGGCATATTTAGGATCGGAAGTGCGCACATGCTCTTTTAGAGCCTGGCGCGCGCTGTGGATCTTGCCTTCCTGGACGGCGTTCTGCACCGCCTGCGATGGCGCAACCGCAAGCACTTCCGTTCTGACGGTTTGGGACGAAAGCGCTTGTGCCCGGGGCGCGGCAGCCGGAGGCGGAGGCGGAGGAACATTGGTCGAAATCTGCGTTGGAATCTGGGGCCTGGGTGTCGGAGGCGGTGGAGGAGGTTCCGGCGGTGGTCCCGTAACCGGGCGCGGCGTTGGCGTCAGGCGGACCGGCTTTTTGTTGTCAACTGCTTTTTTGTATTTGGAGACCTTGCGAAATTCATCCTGCGCGAACTGGTAATCTTCCGCCAGAAGCTGCGCGGTTTCTACCTCGCTCAGGTTCTTGACCGTGATATCGCCTTCCACGCGCGAGAGGATGCTGCCGCCTTCACGTTGCACGGTTTCAGCATAGGTCTTGATCTGGGTGGCAGCGTCATGGAAGAGCTCGTCAAACTTGCGCCCAAAAACGTCATTCCATACCGCAAGATTAGCCAGCGAATCCGGATGATAAAAAGATTTTCCCAGCGACTGCTTTAGTTCGCGGACGCGCTGCACGATTCCCGAATCCATGATCTGATCGAAATGCCGGAACTCTTCCAACTCCTGATAGAGGTACTCAAATTCCTGCAGCAAGGCAACATGCTCCGGAGGCATGGATTCGCAGGGCACGTCGCCCAGTGCGCGATACAGAGAGCCTTCAAATGCCAACGATGCCTGCGAGATGAAGGCATAGGAGCTGTCGACTTCCGGTCGTTGCCAGGCTGTGCTGCCGGTTTCCTCCGAGGCGTTGCGAAAGAGATAGGTAATAATACAGTCGGTTTTGTCGCGATCGCCGGAGCGCTGTGAAGCCTTGCTGCTGAAGTAGCGCAGCAAAGCATGCGACGTTTCGAATCCGGGAATGGTTTTCAGCGCATCGCGCACCAGCGGCGGCGTGAGAGCCAGATCCAACACATCAAGCCATAGCTTGAAATTCTCAATGCGAGCTGCGGTATTTTCCGGCGCCGCGGCTGAATTGATTTCTACAGGAACCGGTACACTATGACCCAGGTTGCTTTGCAGCAACGCCAGATAAAAAGTGTGCACCGTGGTTAAGTCTTTTAGTTCCTGCTGAGGGTCCTGGCCCAAAATAAACTCCTGCCAATTCAGAATTTCGCGGTCACTGCCTGGGGGTGAGAAGCCTGAATTGCCCGTAGTTTAACCTACGTTATCGGCGATGGACAATCGGGAGCCACCTTACAGAAAAGGTTACCCCTTGTAAAATATTGAGCAGCTTGGGTTTAGACGCTACCCGGAAGTAACAGCCCTTAAGTTATTTGCCACCCAGCAGCAGCTTGGCAATGGTCTGCAATTGCATATTCGAGGTGCCTTCATAGATTTTGCCTATCTTGGCATCACGATAAAATTTTTCCACCGGATACTCCTTGGTGAATCCGTTGCCACCGTGAATTTCCACCGCCAGTGAAGCCACGCGTTCGGCGACTTGCGAAGCAAACAGCTTTGTCATGGCGGCTTCCTTCACAAAATTCATGCCCGCATCTTTCATGCGCGCCGCGTTGTAAACGAGCATGCGCACGGCTTCGATTTCCGTGGCCATTTGTGCGAGCTGAAACTGAATTCCCTGGAAGTCTGAAATGCTCTTGCCGAACTGTTTCCGTTCCTGCGAGTATTTGAGAGCACTCTCCCACGCGCCTCGCGCCAGCCCGAGCATCTGTGCGCCAATGCCAATGCGCCCTTCATTCAGAGTCTCAATGGCGATCTTGTACCCCTTGCCCACTTCGCCCAGCACGTTCTCCCGGGGTACACGGCAATCTTCCAGGATCAGTTCGCAGGTCGAGGAAGCACGAATGCCCAGCTTGTCTTCTTTCTTGCCCACGCTGAAGCCCGGAAAGCTCTTCTCAACGATGAACGCCGTGATTCCTTTGTACCCGGCCGCCGGGTCCACTGTGGCAAAAAGGATGAACACACCAGCTTCCTTGCCGTTGGTGATCCAGAGCTTGCGGCCGTTGAGCACATACTCATTGCCCTTGAGGGCAGCGCGCGTGGTCATGGCGAAGGCATCCGAGCCGGAGCTGGCTTCGCTGAGCGCATATGCTCCCACGGTGTTGCTGGTCATCTTGGGAAGATAGCGACGTTTCTGATCTTCATTGGTCCAGCGCAGCAGCGCGTTGTTGACCAGCGTGTTCTGGACGTCAACAATTACGCCGGCGGAAGCGTCGACACGGGAAATCTCTTCCACGGCCAGGATGGCCTCAAAGAACCTGCCGCCGGCGCCGCCATACTGCTCCGGGACCTCTATCCCCATCAGGCCGAGCTGGAAGAACTGATCAATCAGCTCGCGATCAAAGACGCCTTTTTCATCCATTTCGCGGACCTTGGGCCGCAGCGTCTCATCGGCGAACTGGCGGATGTTGTCACGAAACAGGACTTCATCTTCGCTGAGAGCGACCAGCGGCTGGGGCAGGGGAGCGGTGGGAGTGGACAGTTGGGACATCGCAAACATCCTTCAACAAGTGATTAGGGCAAACAGAAAATTGTAAATTAGCAGTCAGCAGTCAGCAATCAGCATTCGGCCAAAGCTGTTTACCGCGATGGACGCAAAGGACGCAACGGTCTCCAGGGCGGCTGATCGTTGCAACCTTTTGCACTGAATCGGTTCTCGCTGATAGCTGATAGCTAATCCACTTGACGCCATCCACCTTAACACCGTTTAATTGCACTACCATGCGCGTAGCCTTCTTAGGTCTTGGAATCATGGGACGGCCCATGGCCGCCAATCTCGTCAAAGCCGGACATGAAGTCTCGGTCTGGAATCGGACGCCCCGCGACGTCGACGGGGCCACAACCGCAGCGACGCCGGCCGAGGCGGTCAAGGACAAGGAAGCGGTGTGGATCTGCGTCTCCGACACGAAAGCGGTGCAAGCCGTGCTGTTTGGTGCGGGCGGGGCAGCCGAGGGCCTCGCGAGCGGCACGATTGTGGTGGATTCCAGCACCATCTCGCCATCGGCCAGCCTCAATTTTATGGAAGGCCTACAGGAAAAAGGTTGCGAATTTCTCGATGCGCCGGTGACGGGCTCAAAGACAGGCGCAGAGAAGGGTGAATTGATCTTCATGATCGGAGGCGAGCCGCGCAACATCGAACGCGTGGAGCCGTTGCTTCGCGCCATGGCCAAAAAAGTGATCCACATGGGTCCCAACGGCAAAGGCCTTTCGGCCAAGCTGGCCCAAAACATGAATATCGTCTTCATGTATGAAGGCCTGTGTGAAAGCCTGACCCTGGCAAAAAAACTGGGCGTGCCGGTGGAAAAAATGTTTGAGCTGATTGAGAACTCCATGATTCGATCTGGCGTGGCGGAATACAAGAAACCATTCATCCTGGCAGAGGATTGGACGCCGAATTTCCCGCTCAAGCTCATGCACAAAGACATGCACTTGATGATGGACGCAGCCAAGGAAAACGGCGTCGATCTTCCTGGTCTCAACCGGATCGATGAGATTTACGAAGAAGCGGTCAAGCTGGGCATGGAGGATCTCGACTACGCCTGCACGATCACATTGCTGGAGGAACATGCGGGGCTGAGGGTGAAAGGGAAGTAGCCGGAGTCGGACGATGCCTTCCAGGGGTTAGTCTATCCGTGTTGATCCGCGCTCAGTGCTTGCGAAGTCCCATTTGTCAGCGCGTAATCTTTCTCCGCGACGGCCTTGGTCCTACGCCGATATGCAACCACCGATCCTGGCCAGATGACTGGGCTTTCGCCGGTCCTGGGATCCTGATACCAGCTGCGGCAGCCGCCCGCCTGCCAGACCGTTCCGACAAGACGGGAGCGTAGTTCTTCAACAAAGCTCTTTTGCGTCTCGGCTTTAACCTCTATCGTCTTCATGCCACGACGTCGCATCAGGCGGAGACAGTCCATCACGTAGCCGATCTGGGCTTCGCTCATCAGCACAACGGAGTTGTGTCCCAGGCCCGTGTTCGGGCCCAAAAGGATAAAGAAGTTCGGGAAGCCGCTCACGGTCACGCCCAGATAGGCGCTGATCCGATCCTTCCAGGCGTCATGAATCTCCAGACCGTTGCGGCCGACGATGCGCGTGTCATGCAGCGGCTCGGTCGTGCGAAATCCGGTGCCGTAGATCAATACATCGACGGGCCGCTCGATTCCATCCTGGGTCACGATGGAATGCTCGCGAATTTCTCTGACGGCGTCGGTAATGAAGTCAACGTTCGGCCGCTGGATGGCGGGGTAGAAATCGTTTGAAATCAGCACGCGTTTGCAGCCCAGTTCGTAGTTCGGAGTCAGCTTGGCGCGCAGATTGGGATCAGGCACCTGCGCTGCCAGATGATCGACCGCCATTTTATGTCCGCGTTTGCGTATCGCGGCCACATTCCCAAGAAAGCCCCACACGCGCACTTCGTACAGCCAGAAAAGTCCGATGCGAAGGAGCCAGGTGAGAAAAGGGAAGCGGCGAAAGCGCTTGCGCCAACGCTCGGCGATGGGAAAGTCTGTTTTCGGCAGGATCCACGGCGGTGTGCGTTGAAAGACGTAGAGCTTTTCCACTTTCGGCGCGATCTCAGGTACGAACTGAATCGCGCTGGCGCCGGTTCCGATCACGGCAACCCGCTTGCCTTCGAGCGGGACGCCGGCATCCCACCAGGTGGAATGAAATGCCGGTCCGGCAAACTTCTCCATGCCAGGAATGTCAGGATATTTAGGAACGTGCAGAGCGCCGACGGCTGAGACCAGGCAGCGCGCCTTGATGGTAGCGCCGTCTGCCGTGGTCACTTGCCAAAGCGCTGCCCCTTCGTTCCAAACGGCTGTCCGCATGCGCGTGTTCACGCGGACGTACCGGCTCAGGCCATACTTTTCCGAGCAAGCCTTCAGGTAATCCTGGATTTCAGTGCGGCCGGAGTACATGCGGCTCCACTCCGGATTGCGGTCAAATGAGAACGAGTACAGATGCGACGGGATGTCGCAGGCGCAGCCGGGATAGCGGTTCACATACCATGTGCCGCCAATGTCATCGGCCTTCTCGATGACGAGGAATGACGTGTTGCCGGCTTCAAGCAGCTGGATGGCCATGCCCAGACCGGAAAAGCCCGCGCCCACGATCAACACATCGAGCGTCTCCCCGGGAGTGGGGTGAGCAGCGGATGTAGCAGAGTCGGATTTTTCCAGGGTCGGCAAGGTTGCGATATTAGCTTGCCATGTTGTTTCAGGCCGCGCAAGCAGTTACTCGATCTGATCACAGGAAGAAAAAAACTACGCGGAGCGGCAATTGAGGCAGGCCGGCTGGGCTTAGTCTCAGGCCCAGCCGGTGATGGGGAAGGTTAGAGAGAGCGCAGGAAGTTGATCAAGTCCTGCTGCTGTTGCTGGGTCAGGGCGTTGAAGTTCGCGATGACCTGATTGGCCTCAGAGCAAACCTGCCCTGTGGCGCAAGCGGTGGCATGGGCCTGGATCGCGGCCACCAGGTTGGTGGCGCGACCATCGTGCAAGAAGAAAATGCGCTGGCCTACGCCCCAGAGCGGAGCGGTGCGAAATTCATCCGTCGCCGATTTGCCCTGGCTGATGCCGTCATCGAGCCCGGCGCCCATGTGATGCAGCGCGAAATCGGAAAACGGCTGGAACGTAGCATTGTTCAGCGGAGACAGAGTGGATCTCGCAGTTTTCAGGCTGTCGGTGTGGCAAAGCACACAGCCAATACCTGTGTTAGGAGCGGTCGCGCCCGCAGCCGTTACGACAGTGCCGAACAGCGCCTGCCCGCGCAGTGCGGAAGCGCCGAGCGGCTGGCAACTGTTTTGGCTGGTAAAGAAGTCACACGGTACCGGCGCCGCGTTCAGGCGCATGAAGATGGTGAAGTTCTCAATCAGGGAAGATATTTGGCTCGCATCATCGCCGGCATTGGTTCCGGTGGGGATGATGACGTGCGTGTTGTCTTCCGGTGTCGGATTCGTGGCGCAGCCACTGAATGCCCGCTCGTTGGTGAACAGCTCATTGGTGATGCCCATCTCCACGTTGGAGGCTTCTCCAGAAAACATCAGCATGGATTTGTTCTGAGCCTTCCAGCCGAACTTGGTGATGGTGGCATCATTCCCGCTGGTGTTGAAATGCCCGGTGATGCCGGCCGCTTTCTTGACCGTGCCCAGCGACGACAGGTTGGCCTTCAGGGCTGAATCGGTCATATTCTCGACGAAACCTTCACCGAAGGTCGGGATAGGAATTCGGAAGGAGATGTTTCCGTTCTGCAACTGGGTCGCGAAGTCCGGCTGCTGCAGAGTGCAGCCGGCAGGCGCGTCCGTGCGTCCAGTGATGGTGAACAAATCGTGCACGCTTCCGTCTGGAGTGCCGTCAGAATTCCTGACAAAGCGCGTCTCCAACACCGGACCGCCCTGCGTAAGGAAGGTTGGAACGGTATTGGTTGCGCCGTCAAGATTGGCAATCCCGATCTGCGGATTGGTAGTCGGGCTGCTGCCGCCGATGGCAGGCTGCGAGTGACACAGGAAACAGCTGTTGCCATTGAAAGCGGGGCCCAATCCGAGTAGCGGCTCGCCGCTGATCGTGCCCTTGACTGAGACCGTATCGCCGAAGAGGACGAGCCCATCAACCCAGAACGTAACCTGATCGGCAGGCAAGCCCGGAAGTGGATGGCCTGCGCCAGTATTGGGTTGCGGCCCGGGACGCGGGCCGGGATCGACCGCCGATGGAACATTGGGCACATTTTGCGCGCGGACAGGAGTGGTGTTCACAGACAACACCAATGCCGCAACGGCAAGAAGACCAGCCAAAATTCTAAGAAGCAAATTCCGCCAAGCGCCATGAAAAATGGTTGGAACTTTCATACTCTCTTCCCTTTCATCTTTCTTTGTTGAGTGTGGTTGCAGAAGTCTTCTGCAAGTTCGGGTAGTGGTACAGTTTCGTGCTAAATTCATCGCTAACGCGATGAACGTCTGCCTGAAGGCCCGCGATTCGCAATCGAATCGCTAGACGCTGATACTGCTAGTGGTTCAGTTTTGCAAACTGAACCACTACCCAAGTTCGCGATGCGTGACCGGGTGGCGCATACTTTTCGACACGAAAAACCAGAGTTCCGCAAAACGGATTGTGAGCTGGATTTCCAAGACGGTGGTTAAAGGATGGAGAAAAGAGAATTCCGGAATTTCGAAATGAAACCGGATTCAGCCCAAAGTGAAACTACCAAAATGGTTTTGCCGGCGAACGCAGGCTCGTTTTCTTAATCGATAGGGAACTATCTATTCCGGTTCCGCGACAAACTGGTAACCGAGACCGCGAACCGTGAGCAGATGCCGGGGCTTGGCGGGTTCTTTTTCGATGTAGCGGCGCAGGCGGACGATGAAATTGTCGATCGCGCGCGTGTCAGTATCTTCCTTGAGCCCCCAGACCTGCTCCAGGATTTCCTTGCGTGAGACCGGACGGCCGCTGTTGCGAATCAGAAAACGCAACAGTTCGGTTTCCATCAAGGTCAGCTGGAAGGTCTGTTTGCCGTTGCGCAGCTGAAGCCTCTGGAAATCGACGCTTTTTCCGGCAAAGCTGAACTCATCCTGAGGCGGAAGGACCGGGTCGCCGGTGTTTTGTAGCCAGTTCTTTCGCCGCAGAAGCCCGCCGATGCGGGCGATAAGAATGTCGAGGTTGAAAGGCTTGGGCAGATAGTCGTCTGCGCCGGCCTCAAATCCCTTGAGCACGTCTTCCGGACGGCCGCGCGCCGTCAACATCAGCACCGGGATAAAATTCTGCTGCTGGCGCAGTTCACGCGCGACAGAGAAACCGTCTTTCCCTGGCAACATTACGTCCAGCACCATCAAATCAAACTGCGGTTCGCGCGCGCGAAGGAGTTCGAGGGCATCTTCGCCATTTTCTGTAACTGCGACCGAATGGCCTTCGGCCTCCAGGTTAAAGCGCAATCCCTGGGCGATATGGGCCTCATCCTCCACCAGCAGAATCCGGCTCATACGTGATACACCCGCGGCAGGCGAATGGTGAAGGTGCTGCCCCGGCCTTCGCCTTCGCTTTCGGCAAAAGCTTCGCCACCATGCCGGCGAACAATGGAGCGGACGATGAATAATCCCAGGCCGGTTCCTTTGACCTGTCCGGTAGCGGGGCTGTGCACGCGATAAAAGCGCTTGAAGATGCGCTTGAGTTCGCCCGTGGGAATGCCCACACCGTTGTCGCGAATGCGCAGGGCTACGCTGTCAATATTCGGTGTGACCACGTCCACCACGATGGAAGGATGGCGTCCGGAGTATTTCACGGCGTTCTCAATCAAATTGGCGACGGCGGTGCGCAGCTCTTCCGGGTTGCCCATCAACGTGATGGGCCCCTGAGGTTTCTCACCGAAACGCAAAGCTTCCTCGGAAAGGCCATGGCGCAAACGAGCCAGTTCCAGGCTGTCTTGAATGATGGCGGAGAAGTCAACGTCTTGCCAGTTGCGGCGCGAACTGCGCTGGCGGATCTCACCCGCGCGCAGCACCTGCTCCACGGTGCCCAGGAGACGGTCCGTGTCGTCGAGCATCAGGCGATAGAAATCGCGGCGCTGACCCTCATCGAGCGTCCGCCGCTCCAGTGTTTGGAGGTATAGACGGATCGAGGTAATCGGCGTCTTCAATTCGTGGGTGACGGCATTCAGAAAGCTGTCCTGCTGTTCGTTGCGGCGGATTTCGCGCACCAGGAAGATCGTATAGACGACCAGGCCGGCAATAATCAGTCCGAAAAAGACGATCCCCAGCACCAGCGTGACCACGTTAGGCCAGCTATGAACAATCCAGCTGATGTTGAGATAGAGCGCCAGCACCACCAGGCAGGAACCCAGGGTGATGAAGAATGAAATGGTCTTGGCGCGACTGGTAATGCGCATGATGGCTGATGAAATTGTAAAGGATTCAGGAGATCGCCGCCGCTGATTTGCGCAGATCAACGCAGATCAGATCAACGGCTAAATAGAAACGAAAGCGCGGCGTGTTGCGCCGCGCTGCCAAATCCTGCGGGAGATTGCAATTGACCTTTAATCGTCACCCGAAGCGGCGGTCGAGAGCCGGACCTTTGCCGGATGAAGCTTCACAGCCTCTTTCAGCTTGGGGGCTTTCACGTCCCAGATCAGTCCCAGGGCGCGAAAAGCGCAGAGGCCATACCAATTCAGATCGACCTCATACCAGGCGAGCCCATGGCGCGCGGCTTGTGGATGGGCATGATGATTGTTGTGCCAGCCTTCGCCAAAGGTCATGAGAGCGACCCAAAAACTGTTTTTGGAATCGTCCCCGGTCAGGAAGCGTTGTGATCCCCACATGTGCGTGGCTGAATTTACCAGCCAGGTGGCGTGCAGTCCGATGACAGTGCGGAAGAAAATACCCCACATCACCATGGACCAGCCGCCGATTGCCAGCAATACGACGCCAAGAACGGTGATCGGCACCCAATGCCATTTGCTGATAAAGGTATGGAACTTGTCTTTGCGGAGATCAGGGATGTAAGGCAGCAGCGCATCTGAATGATTGTGCATAACGCGGCCGGTGATGATCCAGCCCATGTGCGACCAGAAACCGCCGTCGCGCGGTGAATGCGGATCGCCTTCCACGTCAGTGTTCTGGTGATGGACGCGATGCGTTGCCACCCAGAAGAATGGCCCGCCTTCCAGGGCCAGAGTCGCGCATACTGTCAGAAAATATTCGAACCACTTGTAGGTCTTGTATCCGCGATGGGTGAGCAGGCGGTGATAACCCATGCCGATGCCGAGGCTGCCGGAGACCCACCACAGCAGCACAGCCACAAAAAATGCTTTCCAGGTAAACATGAAAAGCGCGGCTATGGCGCCGAGGTGAAAAGCCACCATGAAAAACATTGTGAGCTTGCTGATGGGTTCTCGGAACGTGCGGTCACGTTGAAAAAGTTTCACGGTTGCTAGGTTTTTCTCCTTGGGGGAATCCGTGCTTGCTCAATCTTTGATTCCCAGCCTAACAGCCGGGAAGGCCCAGGCATTGTAATAGTTGTGTAATCTGGGCAGACGAAAGGCCAAGTCCGAAAGAGAAGCGAATCGCTGTGAGCGATTTTCTTCGCGCGACATAAGCTTTCCCGCAATGAAAAATTCTCTCAGAGAGAGAAACGGCAGCTCTGCTTGAGTGCCAAAGTGAAACCGGGGGAAACAGAAATTCTTCCAATATCCACCTCTCGTAAAGAAGATGTTTGCTAATATTCCGGTCGAATTTTGACGTGCGAAGTTATGAGCTGCTTCTGAGGGAAGGCAAGTGAAGTGGAATGTAGCCATCTCCGCCTGCTGCGTGGCGCTGCTGGCGGTCAACATCGCGCTGATTCACCAGAACCGGCAATTGAAAGCACAGCTGGCATTGCCGCCGCTCACCTTTGAAGCGCCTGCCGGTGTCCAGGTTCCCGATCTCCACGGGCGCGATCTGAACGGCCAGCGGTTGGAAGTGCTGTATGGAAAAGATCCGCGCAAGGTTCTGGTCCTGGTGTTTTCGCCGACTTGCCCTTTTTGTGACCAGAATTGGCCCAAGTGGCAACAGATTATTCTTGCTCTGGATCGCTCGTCGGTTCGGCCTGTGGCCGTGGATGTTACGGGTAAGGCGGATAGACTCTTTCTATCGCAACACCAGCTGACAGGCTTCCCGGTGTTCACAGAGGTGGACCCGCGCGCAGTAGTGGACTATCGTTTTCATCTCACCCCACAAACCATTCTGATCGATCACGGCGGCAAAGTAGAAAAAGTATGGACGGGAGTGCTGAATGACTCTGCAGTGAGCGAACTTCAGCATCTTCTCGGCGGCAACATGACCGTCTCAGACCTGCACAACAATCATCCGGCATTTTGAAAAGAAAGGAGCCCGACCATGGTAATCAAGCTCATCAAGAACGCATTTCTGGCTGGGATCGTAAGCGCCGTTGTCTGCGCGGGAACTGTTTCTGCCCGCCAGCTGCGGACGCCCACCGGCATTCTTCCTGTTTGCAGAGGCACCTGCAGCGCGAAGGTGCCGTGCAACGGCCCATGTATCTGCGAAATCCTTACCGGAACCACCGGAGGGTGCGTGAGAGATCCGGGGCCAGCACAACCGCGGTAATCGGATGCAATAACTGTTTCTGTGGACGAGAGTAGTTTGATTCGAACAGCCGAGAACCTATGTCTAACCGGATATAGGTTCCGTTTTTGCAGCTGAGGGAAAGCTGAGGAAGCGGTCAGGGGCGCGGGGAAGATCTAGAACAGAGAAGCCGAGGCGCTTCCTGCGAGTTCGCGCATGGCATCCAGTATGTACACGCGTGACGGCGACCCCGGAGAAAGAGATTCGAGTCGCACGGTCGCAGAAAAATGGGGTGAGCTTCGCTGGAAGCTGACGTCCACGAATTCGCTGCCATCAGATCGCGTTAAGGAGGCCATGGCACAGGCAATTTCTTTTTGGCTGTCGGGCCGCGTGGTGATAAGCATGGGCTGCAGGCACTCAAACTTCCAGCCCGGATGGCTGATCGGCGAGCGGCGGCTGCTGCGGGCTACCCAGCGAAAATTGTGAACATGAAGTGAGAACGCCGGGGCAAAATCCAGATCGGCCTGGAAGGTAAGCACCTCATTCCGGCTGCGGACTTTGTTATAGAGCCACTGCAAGGGCGTCTGCTGTGGCAGCAGCTCCACGAGCACCCACGCACGCTGAAAAACGCCACAGGCCAAGCGAAGAGGGACACGGAATTTCGTGGCGCCCTGCCATGAGATTCCGGTGACCTGGCCACGCCCTGCCATGGCAGCCTGGATCCAGCGCAGCACCTCGCGCGCCTTTTGTTGTTTGCGTCGGACAGAAATGCAATACCACGTTACGAAAAACGCAATCGCCGCGACCAGAGAGATGCCCAGTACCGCCATCTGGTATTGAGATGCCGCGATGTAGCCCTTCAGATGTCAATAAGGGCGCCGCACAATTTCCGTTTTCACAGCTTGAAAGCCAAGTTGGAACGGAGTGTCTCAGTGAGAACAGGAGCGGCAGCTCTCCGTGGAGATGAATTCCAGAACGCTTTTGCTTCAAAGCCCGCGATAGATTCCGCCGTCGGCCAGCACGGTTTGCCCGGTAACGTAGGAAGCCTGCACAGAGGCCAGCCAGACTATGACATTTGCGATCTCCTCCGGAGTGCCCAGGCGTTTGACCGGAGTCTCTGCTGCCCAGCTTTCACAAATCTGCTGCGGTGAGCTGCCCGCAGCCAGAGCTCGCACCTGCGCCAGCTCTTGCAATCGATCTGTGGAGGTGTATCCCGGACCGACGTTGTTGACCAAAATGCCGTCCTTGCCGAATTCGTTGGACAAGCTCTTGACCAGCCCGACCACGGCCGCACGGACGGAGTTGGAAAGGACCAGGTCGGCAATCGGCTGCTTCACGGAGATGGAGGTGATGGTCACAATTCTTCCCCAGCGATGCCGTTGCATGTGAGGAATGACGGCCTTCGCGAGGTGGACCACGCTCATCAGGTTCAGGTCTACAGCTTTGCGCCACTCGTCGGCCGATAGGGAAAGAAAATTCTTGGCCGGAGGCCCGCCGGCGTTGGTGACGCAGACATCGATTCTTCCGAAACGCTTGGCGACCTGTTCAACAAATCGCTGAACCGCTACGGCGTCGGTTACGTCGAGGGCTTCGGCGTAAACCTCTGCTGATGTGCGATTGCGAATGGCCTCTGCCGCATCAAGCAGGGTTTTTTCCGTGCGCGCACACATGGCGACCTGAGCGCCCTCGCGTGCAAATGCCTCTGCCGTGGCCAAGCCGATGCCCTGGCTGGATGCGGCAACGATGACTCCACGGCCTTTCAAACCAAGGTCCATAATTTATGTCGCTTCGCTCCTTGCTTCTCTTCATTCTAGGGTCGCTGCGCGACCCAAACCGCCAAACGACCTTCTGCAGGTCGACCTTAGGATGCTCCTGAGGCAGCGCGGCTCAGCGCGTGGCCGGCTTCGCCGCGCCAGAACAATATTTGTGTCGCTTTGCTCCCAACCGCTGGAAATTCACGTCCAGCAAAATGCATGCTGCACTCGAAACAGCGCGGCTCAACTAAGCTGTTGTCCGATGACGACCTGGACCGGCGCTCCGGCCTTGATCTGGTTCTTCTCGAAACAGTCTTTGATCCGTCGCCGCAATTCGCGGGAGACACCGTACTGTTTTCCGGGCCGCACCTTGACCGTAACGAGGTAGTCCACCTCGGTGCCGCGCACGCGCTCAATGCCGTGGACCTGCGGTTCAGCCACCACGTCATCCTTAAAGGTCGCATCGTGGTAAAACTCTTTGGCGATTTCCTGCAGCAGTCCCACGACGCGATCACTGTTCTCGGTATAGTCAACGGCGACGTGCAGTGTGGCCTGTGACCAATCCCGCGTGGTGTTGCTGACGATCTGTATTGCGCTGTTGGGAATGACGTGCACGGTGCCGTCGGCGTCGCGCAGGATGGTGCGGCGCATGGTGATTTCTTCCACCGTTCCGCTCACTCCGGCAGCGCGGATCGTGTCACCAACTCCAAACTGGTCCTCAACCAGGATAAAAAAGCCGTTGATTACGTCCTTGACCAGCGTCTGTGCGCCAAACCCGATGGCCAGGCCGGCGATTCCAGCGCTAGCCAGCAAGGGAGCGATATTAATGCTGAAAACGTCATTCAAGACCGACATGCCGGTCAGAAACACGATGAGGAAAACGCCCACACTGCGGATCATTCCGGTGACCGTGCGGACTTGCTGCGTCCGAACCGGACCGCGGCCCGGGCTTTTTTCGCTGAGTATCACCAGCTTGCGCGTCACCAGGTTCAGCAAGCGCACCAAAATGAAGGCCAGGACCAGGATCAGCAGGAGATTGGGAGCCTTGTCGCGGCTCCAGACGACGAGAGCGTCGTGCCAGTGATGCCAGTTGTTACTGAAATGTTCCTGCATGCTGTTCCCGTGGGCGATTATAGCTGAGCGGCTCCGGCGGGAACCTCAATTGACATGGCTCCGGTTACGCAGGTTATCGTGCGCCGCCAAGCGGGTAACTTTTATAATCAGTGTACGTCTTTATTTAAAGGTTTTGGGAAGAGGCCTTTGTGTCAGCAAAGCTCATACTTATCGGAATCTTTTGTTTGCTGGCCGGCGCGAGCATCGCTTTGACGCCCGGCGCGCCGGGTTCCGCTCCGCAGGCGGAGACGCGGCAGCAGGATCCTGCAGCGAAGGAAATGCAGGATCGCATGTTCAAAGCCGCCAACAAGAAGCGGCAGCAGGATATCCGAGAGGATACCGACAAGCTGTTTCAGCTCGCCACGGAGTTGAAAACGGCCGTGGACAAGAGCAATGAAAACATGCTGTCACTGGACGTGGTCAAGAAAGCCGATGAGGTGGAGAAACTGGCGAAGAAGGTAAAAGACAAGATGAAAGAGGCCATCGGCCCGACGCAAAACAATAACGAACCGCCGCGGCCGCCGCCTTCGCCGTTCCCACCACGATAGCCATAAGCAGAAGCCCGCCATGACAAGCGGGCTTTCTGGTTTTGTTTTCGCGAGGCTGTCGCAGCTGACGCTAGGCCGCAACTTTCGCGCCCTGCGGCTCCTTTTCCGTGCCAATCCGCATGCCGTAGAACGACCGCCATACGAAGAAGACGGAGACTGCGAAGAACAGGGCCGACAGCATGTGGCTGCGAGACGCTCCCTGTTCACTGGTCAGGCGAACTGCCAACTCAACCGCCAGCAAGCCAAACAGCGTGGTGAATTTGATGATCGGGTTCAAAGCAACGGAAGAGGTGTCCTTGAAAGGATCGCCTACGGTGTCGCCGACCACGGTTGCGTCATGGAGTGGCGTGCCTTTCTGCTTGAGTTCCACTTCCACCACTTTCTTGGCGTTGTCCCACGCGCCGCCGGCGTTGGCCATGAAGATGGCCTGGTAGAGACCGAAGACGGCAATTGAGATCAGGTAGCCGATGAAGAAGAACGGCTCAACGAAGGCGAAGGCGAGAGTGGCAAAGAACACGGTCAAAAAGATATTGAACATGCCTTTTTGCGCGTACTTGGTGCAGATCTCGACTACCTTCTTGCTGTCTTCAACCGAGGCTTTTTCCACGCCCTCCAGCCGGATGTTGCGCTTGATGAATTCCACCGCGCGGTAGGCGCCGGTGGTGACAGCCTGGGTGGAAGCGCCGGTGAACCAGTAAATGATTGCGCCGCCGGTGATCAGGCCGAGCACGAACGGAGCGTGCAGAAGAGAGAGCTTATCTGTGTTGGTGGTGAGGCCGTTGGTTAAGGCCATCATGATAGCGAAAATCATGGTGGTGGCGCCCACAACGGCGGTCCCAATCAGCACCGGTTTGGCCGTCGCCTTGAAGGTGTTGCCGGCGCCGTCATTGGCTTCCAGCAAGTGCTTGGCGCGTTCAAAGTTCACGTCAAAGCCGAAGTCTTTCTTGATTTCCTGCTTGACGTTCGGCACCTGCTCAATCAGTGAAAGCTCATACACTGACTGGGCGTTGTCGGTGACCGGACCGTAGGAATCGACGGCGATGGTGACCGGGCCCATGCCCAGGAAGCCGAAAGCTACCAGACCGAAAGCGAAGACGGCAGGCGCCAGCATCCACTGCGCGGGAGTGCCAATTGCGCCGCCCAGGCCCATCGTGCTCACGTAGTAAGCGATGCTCATCAGGGCCACGATGCTGATGCCCAGCCAGTACGCGGAGAAGTTGCCGGCGACCAAACCTGACAGGATGTTCAGCGACGGTCCGCCTTCTTCCGATGAGGTGACAACTTCGCTGACGTGGCGCGATTCCACCGAAGTAAAGACCTTGACCAGCTCAGGAATGATCGCGCCGGCCAGGGTTCCGCAGGAGATGATGACGGAGATCTTCCACCACAGCGAGGAATCGCCGCCCAGGTCGGGAATGATCAGCTTGGAGACCACGAAAGTCAGAATGATCGAGACAAACGAAGTGATCCAGACCAAGGAGGTCAGCGGAGTTTCAAAGTTCATCTCGTCAGAGTTGGCATATTTGGCTTTGGCGATGGCTTCGTTGAGGAAGTAGGAGACGGCGCTGGCCACCAGCATCATGATGCGCATGACGAAGATCCAGACCAGCAACTGCACCTGAATTTGCGGACCCTGCTGGCCGCGCACGCCGAGCAGGATGAAGGTGATCAGGGCCACGCCGGTGACGCCGTAGGTTTCAAAGCCGTCAGCGCTGGGGCCAACGGAGTCGCCGGCATTGTCACCGGTGCAGTCGGCAATCACGCCGGGGTTGCGGGCGTCATCTTCCTTGATTTTGAAAACGATCTTCATCAGATCAGAGCCGATATCGGCGATCTTGGTGAAGATGCCGCCGGCAATACGCAACGCCGCAGCGCCGAGAGACTCACCAATCGCAAACCCGATGAAACATGGGCCGGCGTAGTCGCCCGGAATGAAGAGGAGAATGCATAGCATGATCAGCAGTTCCACGCTGATCAGCATCATGCCGATACTCATACCCGCTTTGAGCGGAATGGCATAAATCGGATAGGGCTTGCCTTTAAGCCCGGCGAAAGCTGTGCGCGAGTTGGCAAAAGTGTTGACGCGGATCCCGAACCAGGCCACGCCGTAGCTGCCTGCGATACCGACCAGGCTGAAGAGAAGGATGATGGGTAAAGTTACCCCGACTGGTTTGTTCGCCACGGGGGACAGCCAGCCAAAGTAGATGGCGATGATGACCGCGATAAACGCCCACAACATCAGGATGAACTTGCCCTGCGTGATCAGGTACGTCTTGCAGGTTTCGTAGATCAGCTCGGAGATCTCACGCATGGAGCGATGCACAGGCGCGTTCTTCAACTGGATATAGATGATGAAACCAAAAAGTCCGCCCAGGGCGCAGAAGAGCAGCCCCCATTCGAGAAGCTTATAGCCGCTCACGCCATTCAGGAAGGGAACGCCCTTCATGTTCGGCAGGCGCAGACTGGCTTCGCCTCCAGCGTCTTGAGCCGGTGCTGCGGGTGTCTGCTCCTGAACCGATCCGGCAGGCGGTGCGTTGACTGCGGCAGCAACCTGAGTTGGGTGTGCGGACGGCCCTTGCTGGGCTATCGCCAGGGGAAAGGCAAACGCCAGAATGGCCAGTACGGCCACCAGAGCAGTGGTCCAGCGCCGGGGTCCCTGGCACGCGCGGTTTTCGCGTGTTGGGGCGATTGAGCGGACTACGCGGCCCATCAGGCCCGTTGCGAGCCGGGTGTGCATATGTAACTCCTCCAAGAGATCGTTAAAAATGTGGACTTTTATCGATTAACCACGATTCACTGGCAATTCCCGAAACGCGCTTCCACATCAAGAAACTTCGTGGTTTGAGGCTTGGCCGCGTTGGAACTATTGGCTAGCCCTAAAACCGAGGCATATTCCAGGGTTTGGCTAGTCCAGCAAAACTCGCTTTTATAACATGTTAGGGGAAGAAGATCAAACGCGCAACCCACGATCGCTTGATCGCTAAACGACTGCAGCAGCGTGACTTGCGGGCTCAAAATTTACGGCGAGCGTTAGATCGGCGGCAACCGGCTTGTGATTGATTCGATAGGGCTGCCAACGTCGGTGTTTCACCGCATCCAGGGCGGAGTCGGGTGTCTCGGTAGAACTCCCTGTAACGGCATGGCAAAGTACACATTCTGGGGCTGGTTCCACTCCCACCCTAACAAGCCAACCGCGGGCTTGTTAGGGGCCCGGACTCGCGGTGGCTCTCCCGCTACGCGGGATCGTTCCAGCTTCGCTCACCATGACAGAGGGCAAGGGTGATTTGTCAAAACTGAGACACTGCTCATTTAACCCAAGATGTCACAAAGAAGGACTGCACAGCTTCCCCGCCTAAAAAGCTTTACGCTCGTTGATGTTAATGAATCGGTAACAGCGGCATGCCAAGAGCAGCCTGCACAAACGTGCCCCCCACCGCGACTGCCACCATCAAAGCCACAACCGCTACGGCGAAGCGGCGCTGCCTGACGGTCGGAATCGGCGCCATCTGTGCCAGAACGTACGCGAACAACGGCACGATCTGGATTGCGTGAATGGCGATGAAGTGAGCGATTCTCAGGTCGCCGCCGATGGTGCTCCAATTCAGAAAGGGCAGACCAGGCGCCGAGTCAGATGCGCCAACGGTATGCGAGCCGCGGGCGAGCATGTAGCCGCCGATGGCGTTGCCCAGGAGGAAAATCACGACGCTGTAGCGAATCGCCGCAACCATGGGCCGGTCAACCATTCGCACGTGAACGCGATTCAGGAAGAAGAGCGCCAGCATCCAGGTGACGATGGCAGTGTTGATCATGACCATGCTGTTGGTCATCTGGGCAAGCACGCCGTCTAGCAGCGTATGACTGCCCGCAGCATATGCGCTGCGCCAGGCTTGCGCAGCCAGACTGAGGATTTCCAGGGCCACGCTGCCGGCGATCAACCTGCGAGCCCATTTGAGCTGCCATTCCGGGATGCGCAACGCCAAAAGAAACAGGCTGACGGTGGAGGCAAAGGTCGAGAAAGAAATAGAGAACTTGATCGGCTTGATCCACGGGTTGATTGCCGCGCTGCCGGAAGCAAGGAACGCCATCGCCGCAAACACCGGAATCACGGCCATGAGCGCCCAGCTCAAGAGCGCAAGCACACGGTCGTTCACGTAGAGTTCCTGGAGGAACTCCCGGACCGCCGCAGGCGATACTGTCTCCGTGGCTGCGCGGAAGAATCCTGTGATCCAGGCCGCGCCGGTTCGTACGGGAGCGGGCAAAGTTGCCGGCTCGATCCATAGCTCGATCTGACGCGCAACTGCTTGTTGTCTGCGCGTGGTGCCTCTTAAGTGCGTCATGGCTGCATCTTTCCTTTCCATCTTCACTGCAGGCGGCCATGAAATACACGCATCCTGTCGCTGCCACAGCTGCATCTGCGGCGCCAGGAAACGGGGCCGACCTGGTCATGCACTAGCAGCCGGCTGTGATTGTCGATGGGGAAAAACGCAGATCGTTGTAGGGGATTTGCGCAATGATCGCAAAAGGTTTGTTGACCTCTTGCGGCGCACGAATCCCGGACACCCGTCAGCACCCTTTTCAACCAAGCCCGCTTTAGCCTGATTGCCCGGAGCAGGAACTTTGAGTGATATAGCCCGAACCTATGGCTCTAAGCATAAGTCCAGCACTTACTAAAGTAGTCCGCCGAACAATGTCAGAATGCGGCTGCAGGATTAAAGCCTTGTTGGAACCAGATTAGACTTTCAAAGAATCGAATATTTTTTGATGACAGTGATAGTTTTTGCCTCTGACATGGGGACTCCAGGCCAGACCCGGCATCTATCGGTCTTCCACCTCGCGAGAAGGCACAAAAGCAATGGGTGTAATAGGTAATGATGATCGCTGTTTTTCGCGATAATCGCCAAACATATCAATGCATTCCTTTCCTTACGCCCATATAAGTCGCATGTGGATCTCACTGTCGCGAGTTAAATTCATAAGGGAATCGGTGGGAGGGTGACGGCTGCAGGCGGCCATCGATTTCTGCAAATAGCTGCACATACTTGTGGTCGGGATGGAACGGAACGCCGGTTTGCGAAGCGAAGAGACGCGGAGAAAAACGAAAAGGCCGGGCGGTGAAGCCCGGCCTCTGTGTGGTTATCCGAAAATGGCTTAATCCACCTGGATATCGCCGGAACCGGTCTGCAGGTCGACCAGCACACCGCCGTTGCCGACTTTCCCCTGAATGTGGTTGTGCGAAAGAGAGCCCTGCATGGTAAACGGATGGTTCACCTTCAGCGAGCCTGAGGAGGAGCGGGCATCGATGTTGAAAGAAGCTTGCGAGGGAACCTTCAGAGTGACATTGCCCGAGCCTGCGAACAGATGCCAGTCACTGGTGGGCTCACCTTCGGCGTGAATGTCGCCGCTGCCGGCTTGCGCGCGAAGGCCGCCTTTGACTCCAAACAATCTGATATTGCCCGATCCGGTTTGTGCTTTTACGCTGCCGCCAGCGTTCTGGCGAACTTCAATGTTGCCGCTGCCGGTATTGGCGACGACATCGCCCGCGATGTCATCGGCGTGAACATTGCCGCTGCCGGTTTCGCAGTAGAGAGCGCCCTTCACGGAGTTGATCTTTACATCTCCCGACCCTGATCTCGTGCGGACCTCGCCGGTCACATGCTCCACGGTGACGTTGCCGGAGCCGGTGGTGCCTGTGGCCGGGAGTTGTAGCCCAGCGATGGTTAAATCGCCGGAGCCAGAGTGCAGATTGGAATGCGTCTGCGCCGGTACGGTGACGTCATAGTCGATGGAAATGTTACGGGTGAGATCACGGTCTTCAATTTTGCCGATGGTAATGGTGTTGCCGTTCTGAACAATGGGCGGATTCTGTTCGATACGATGGATCCGCTCCTCGACGTTGCCGCTGCCGAACAGCCAGGAAGTGCCGTTGTTGGCATGGATCTTGGCAGAAACATAAACCGAACCGTTGCCGCCCTGGTGGACGTTGATATTGCCCGAGCCAGACATCACTCCCAATTCAACGGTTCCGTTGACCTGGAGTGTGCGCTCAAAATGGCCGGTGGTGGCCGCGCTGAGAGGAAGCGCAGCCAGGCAGAAAACTGCCGCCAGGGAGATCAGAGTCTTGGCTGATTTCATAAGGGACCTCCGATTCTTTTGCTTGAAGTGATTTTATTGCAGGATTACCTGCTGGCCTTCCTTAAGGCCGGATAGCAGCTCCGTCTTGGAGCCATTGGAAATTCCTACGCTTACGTCCACCTTCTTATGCCCATCTTTTGCACTCGGGTCAGGCACCTGGACGGATGCTTTGCGATCCTTGTCATAGATAAGCGCGCCTTCAGGGACCATCAGGATGCCTTTGTGCTCTTCCAGAAGGATCTCGGCATTCGCTGTCATCTGCGACTTCAACTCGCCGGATGAGTTGTCGATGGAAACGCGGACTTCAAAAGTGGTGACGTTATCTTTCTCCACGCCCATGGGAGAAATCTTGGTTACCTTGCCCAGGAACGTCTTGTCCTTGTAGGACTCGACTTTGATTCGCGCCGGCTGGCCCAGATAGACCTTACCGATGTCGGATTCGTCGACCTTGCCTTTGACGTAAACCTGATGGATGTCGCCCAGGGTCATGACCAGGGTGGCGGAAGAACCCAGGATCAGAATGGAGCTTACCGCGGTGCCGACTTCAACATCGCGCGAGAGGACCACGCCGTCAATCGGGGAGATAATCGTGGAGTTCTCATATTCTTTCTGCTTTTCATCCAGCTGCGCCGATGCCTGGGCTACCTGTGCTTCGGCTTGCTTGAGCTTTGCCGTGGCGGAAATTACGTTGGCACGACCCAGTTCCTGTTTGTTTACCGCCAGTTCGTAGTTTTTCTGGGCGTCGTCGAGGGTCGATTCTGAGACCACGCCATCTTTCGCCATCTTCTGCGCGCGCTCATACGCCCGTTTCAGCATCGGGATATCCGGCCCTTCGGCGTCAACCTTGGCATGCTCCAGATCAGCCTGGGCGGCACGCGAGGCGGCTTCCGCCGCTTGCAACGATGCTTTCTGCTGGTTCACCTGTGCCAGGATCTGTTCTTTATCCAGCTCGGCCAGAATCTGGCCTTTTTTGACCGTATCGCCGTAGTCGACCAGCAGCTTCTGCACGATGCCGCTGGCTTTGGATTTGACCTCTACATTGGTAATGGGCTCGATTTTTCCGGTGGCGACAACGCTTTTGGCCAGGTCCCCGCGCTCAACTTTCCCCAGTCTGGAAGGATCGATCTTGGTGCTGCCGCGCGTTGCGGCTACCAGCACTACGACAACAATAATAAGGACAGTAAAAGTGCCCAGAATATAAATCAGCCGTTTACTGCGTTTTTTACCGTTTGCCATCGGCCCACCTCACCCACACGATTGGTCTTTTGTGAATACGTCGGACAGAAGAAAGAAGTTCCCGGAAAAGACATTATTTCCGTTCAGGACAATGGTTTAGACCGTTCGTCCCGGAAAAGGACAGCAAAAACCTGAAAGCATTGGACTTTCCCCGGTTCTCTGCCCAAGCGAGGGGGTATATGATTAGAACTCCATGGTCACCTTGGTCCTACTAAGGATCATTTTGGTGGTACTGCTCGTGGCAGCCAACGCCTTTTTTGTTGCTGCGGAGTTCGCCATGGTGAGCGTACGCGATACGCGCATCCAGCAACTCATTGAGCAGCACCGAATCGGCGCCCGCACCGTCCGCAAGATCCAGCAGCGGCTGGACGAATTCCTTCCCGCCGTTCAGTTTGGCGTGACGCTCTGCAGTCTCGGTCTCGGCTGGGTAGGTGAAGGCACCATTGCCAGGATACTGGAACCCTGGATGGCGGGCATTCCCTTTGCCAGGGTTTACACTCACGCTACGGCCGCGACGCTGGCCTTCATCCTCATCACCTATTTCCTCGTAATCCTCGGCGAGCTGGTTCCAAAATCGCTGGCCCTGGAGCGTGGGGAGCGCGTTGCGCTGGCCGTCGCCGGCCCCATGGACTTCTTCATGACCCTGGCCCATCCTTTCCTGGTCTTCATGAACAAGTCGGCGAACCTGGTGCTGCGCGGCTTCGGCTCACGGTTGCGACGCGAAGGTGGAGCCCATTCGCCAGAAGAGCTGAAGCTGATCGTGACCGCCAGCCGCCGTCTGGGCCTGCTGCCTGAAGCCGAGGAAGAGATGATCCATCACGCTCTGGAGCTCGGCGGCACCACCGTGCGCGAGATCATGGTGCCCCGGCACAAAATCTTTTCGCTCTCGGCCGAGATGCCGCTGGAAGAAGCCATGGCCAAGGTGGTCGACGAGCAGCACTCGCGCGTTCCCGTTTACGATCCGGAGAAGGGAAGAGAGAACATCGTCGGCCTGCTCTACTCCAAAGACCTTTCCCGCATGATGCAGATGCGGCTTTCGTCGGCGGATATTTTTGCCCGCAAGTCGGGCGAGCTGAAAGTCCGCCACATCATGCGCGAGGTGCTGTTCGTTCCCGAAACCAAGACACTCGACGACCTGCTCAACGAATTTCAACAGCGCAAGCGCCATCTGGCCATCGTGGTCGACGAATTCGGCTCCGTCAGCGGCCTGGTCACGGTGGAAGACGTTCTGGAACAACTTGTGGGCGAGCTCGAAGACGAATTCGATGTCGCCCAGCGCGCCGCGATCCCGCTGGCTTCAGGCGCGGTTGTGCTGGACGGGTCCTCCAACCTGCGCGACCTGGAAGCGCAGTATGAGATCGTCCTGCCGCGTGAAGAAGGCTTTGAAACCCTGGCCGGCTTCGTGATGTCGCAGCTGGGCAAAATTCCCAAAGGCGGCGAACGCTTCGAGTACGACGGCCGCCGCTACACCGTTCTCCAAATGGACGGTCACCGCATCGTGAGGGTGAAGATCGAAAACCTGAACCAGCCGACGTCGCTCGAAACGGCCATCTGATTTCCTCCTGCAAGAGAATTGTGGAGCGCGGGCGCCCTCGCCTGCGGTCGTGGTTTCAGTTTGGATTCCGGCAATTTCGGGGGCCAGCCTTGCTGATCTGCATGGATCGGCGGTAGTCTTGCGCAATGCGGCCTCTTCGGTATTCCATCAACGTCACATTAGACGGCTGCTGCGATCATCGTGCGATGCTCATAGACGAAGACGTGTTTGGTCACGCGGTCGAGATCCTGGCCCAGGCCGATGCTCTCCTCTTTGGCCGGGTGACTTACGAAATGATGGAGACAGCGTGGCGGCCGCAGCCGCCGGCGGGAGCGAGACCTGCCTGGATGGAGCCCTTCGCCCGGACGATCGATGCGGCAAAGAAGTACGTGGTATCGAGCACCCTGAATCAAGACCGGGTCGATTGGAACGCGGAGCTCGTGCGCGGGGATCTGGGGAAGGCCGTTGAGCAGCTCAAGCAGGAGCCGGGTAGGGGACTGCTGGTGGGAGGCGTGAAGCTCGCGCTGGCGTTGGCCGAGCTGGGATTGATCGATGAGTATGAATTCATGGTGCAGCCCAGGCTGGTGGGCCACGGGCCGACCTTGTTCGCGGGGCTATCGAAGCCTCTTGACTTGAGGCTGGTGAGCCGGCAGGAGTTTGCCTCGGGAGCGGTGGCGATGCGGTATGAGCGGAGAAGGTAGTTATTCGGCTATTAAGACGCGAGCCGGATCATGAAATCGTCCTGCCGCGCGAAGAGGGATTTGCAGAAAGCGACCTAGCTTGTGCTTCATTTCAGACAAGTGTCAGGGCACGACTTGAGCGTTTTGGTACGAACAAGCGTAGCGAGTGAGGACTGCGAAGTCGTGGTTAAACGACGCGGAGGTTTAGCTCACCGCTGCTGGCTGGTTGCTGATAGCCGTCTTCAGCTCAATCACCTCCACCGGGCTTTCCTCCCAGTTGTGCTTCCAGCAGACAATCAGATTGCATTGTCCCGGCTTGTGCTTGTGGAGCACAAAATTTCTGCTCTCGTATTCAAACTCAATCCTCACCCGTTGCCACTGGTCTGTCTCCATCTCCCGCAGCGCTTCGCAATCCGGATACTCCGTCTGAATCCGCAACACCACAAAACCCAGCTTTCGCGCCACCGCGCCAAACAGAAACAGGACGCCTTGCTCGTTCGTCGGCGCCAGCATCAGGTGCGCATCCACCGTCGGAGGCCCATATACCGGTTCGCCCGGCATCAAGCCCGGTCGAAGGATTCTCGGTGTGTCCCACTTTGAACTCCCAGGTCTCCTTTTCCGTCCCTCCAGATGCGCCGCCACCACCTCCAATACATCTTTGCCGTCATTCTCCAGGCCATTCTCGCGTGCATATTGCGCCATTCCCGGCGCTACGCGTGGCCATGCTCCAAACTGCCGCATGAGCGGTTTCAGGCTGTACCTGTCATGCAACTCGTAATCTCCCACAGTAGGTACCCGCCCGGCCTTGCGCGCGACCTCGGCCCAGTCAGCAAAAAGCTCCCGCATGGTCGCTTCGTATCCTGAGCCTCTGCCCTCCAACCCGCACGCCTGCAGCGCCGATGCATACACCCCAAAATGTCTTCGCACGTCGTATTGGCTCAGCTGTTTCGTCTCCAACATATGGGTCAAAGTGGGCGTCTTTCCCGACTCTTCTGCTGTCTGCTTGATTGCATTGATCACTTCTTCGCGGGTCATTTTTCTTTCTCCAATTTCAAGAATGCTTTGCAAACGAAAAAAGCCACCCGAAGGTGGCTGATGATTTGTGGCACAGGCACTCTTGCCTGTGCTGTTTGGTCAGGTTTTTAGGTTGTCATTTTTGGGTAGTCGCTGGACACACTTATGTTGAGGGAAGTGTGAAGGCACAGGCCAACCGGCAACTCCGGTAAAGTCGCCCTGGCGGATGCTGTTCTGGTTGCAGGCCTTTAGGGTTTTCACGAGTTCAGCTTTGGCTGATTGCTGACTGCTTCTTTCCCCCGACGCCGCTCTCGGTCTTGCAGTATGAAGAATAGGCGAAAATCACTTTTCAAGGCAAGCGCGAAGTAGTACATCTTGACAAAGCTGTTTCACCGGAAGGGGCTTTTTTTACCGCGGTTAGATTGGGCCTCCCGGTTAGACTGAGCCGCGATTAGACTGGGGCCTGCGATTAGACTGGGCTTGGCGGGGTGGAGCAGGCATTCATGCCTGGGGTAGGGGCTGTACATGATCCGGCTTTAGCCGCTGAGGTCGATAGAAGAGCGGCCCTTTAGGGGGACGCGTTCACGGGAGAACTCCCTGAGGCGGTATGGTTCAGGGCGCATTCTCGGGATTCCTCCACTCCCTCTCGGTCGCGTTGCGCTCCTTCGAGCTCGGTCGGAATGACAGGGATTGAGGGCATTTACGGTCGAACGAAGTGCACCTAGGCGCTCGCTTCACAATCTAAACTTCGAAACTCCGCGCTTCACAATATTCGTTTCTTCATCGATCTTCTCTTTTTCATTGCATCGGCGGGAAAAATCCGTTACACAAAAAGTCGGGCCACGCCGATGCGTCAACACCGGCGCAGCCCTGACCACACATCACCTTCTTAGAAAGGCGATCCATGGCTGCCCACAAGCGTACCCGCTCCCGCAAGCGACACACAAGCAGGTTCCTCTATTTCCGCGAAGTCCGAGGGAAGATCGTTGAGCAGGTCGAGGTTGATCCCGATCTGCAGGCAATCACCATTCTGTTCGAAGACCGGACGGCGCTCAGCTTCGATCTTGATCCCGGCATTACCGTCTATCCGGAATTGTCAGACTGGCGAAGCGGAGACTGGCGCGGCATCAAACGATGGCCAGCCCTTCGCAGTAAACCCGACACAGTCGAATGGCCTTAACAGACTTTACCCTCGGATTGTTTCCTTGGCGGTGCTTTATTCGAGAAGCTCGATGATGCAAAACGGTGTTAAGATGCAAGCGAATGAAAGCAAAGAAAGCCGTCCGAAACGTACAGCAAGGATGCCTATTTGAGCAAGATTTCCTCGTTCGAACCCTAGGTGCAATTGCGCAATCGCCAGAAGTTGCTCTCACCGAATTGGTCGCTAATGCTTGGGACGCTGGTGCTGCCGAAGTACGCATCAGCGTTCCGGAAGCCGAAGGCGATAGTACTCTCATAATTCAAGATGATGGCATCGGAATGAGTCTGGAAGAGTTCCACGAAAAATGGATGACGCTCGGTTATGATCGGGTTAGCCACCAAGGAGTGTGGGCGGAGTTTCCGCCCGAGCGTCATGATTGGAAGAGGCCCGCGTTTGGGCGAAATGGCGTTGGCAGGCATGGCATGCTCTGTTTTTCAAACCGTTATCAAGTTGAAACTCACAAGCAGGGTTTGACATGTAAGTTCACGGTTGCAACATCCTTCGGGAAAGATCCATTCGTCATAGTAGACCAGCAGATCACTAAGTCCAAAGGACACGGCACAATACTTAGCGCAACGGTTACTCGCAATCTGCCTTCTGCTGAACGGCTTCGGCATGTTCTCTCAGTCAGATTCTTGCATGATCCGCAGTTTCGAGTCATTGTGAACGGAGCCTCGGTTCATTTCCTGGAACATAAAGGTCTAGTGGATCATGCAGAACTCATCATCGATAAGGACACGAGAGCAGACGCCTATTTTATGGATTCTAGTAGGTCAGCGCGAACTACTTTGTACCAAGGAGTAGCTTTTTGGGTGGGCGGTCGCCTTGTAGGGGAACCGAGCTGGGCGGCAGGTAGTACGATGTTTCTCGACGGTCGAACTCGCATCGCCAAGCGCTATAGCGTCGTAATAAGTTCAGAGGACCTGTTTGAGGATGTGCTTCCGGACTGGTCTGGTTTCAAAAAATCCGAGCGAGTGTCGACTTTGTACGAGAAAGTAGCAACCTATGTTGACTGGGTGTTCAAGAAGCTTTCGAAGGAGAGAATCGAAGAAACCACAGAAGCAGTTTTCATTGAACACCGTGAGGAACTAGGCAGCTTACAACCGCTGGCCCGAGTGGAAATTTCAGAGTTTGTCAAATCCGTCACAGAACAGCAACCAACGATTCAGCAAGAAACACTGTCTAGCGCGGTAAAAGCTGTCATTAATATTGAGAAATCGCGGGCCGGTGCTTCTTTGCTGGAAAAGTTGAGTCGTTTGTCTGACGAAGATGTTCAAGGCTTGGATCGGCTGCTCGGGGAATGGAGCATTAGGGACGCACTCACAGTTTTGGATGAGATTGATAGGCGACTGGTAGTCATTGAGGCAATTCAACGACTTTCAGCAGATCCAAAGACCGACGAACTCCCCGCATTGCATCCGCTTGTGACAGAAGCCCGGTGGTTGTTTGGCCACGAGTTTGATACGCCAGAATATGCTTCCAATATCTCGCTCACAAGAGCAATGGAGAAGATTTTTTCAAAGCGGGCCGTTCGCGGCTCCTTTGACAATGCACGGAAAAGACCCGATCTGCTTGTCTTGGAGGATGCGACCATCTCAGGAGTGGCCACTGAACAGGTTGATGATCAATCGGGCCTTGCCACAATTCGGGAAGTTCTGCTCATTGAACTGAAACGCGGTGGCTCGGAGATCACCAGGCAAAATATTCATCAAGCGTCAGACTACATCGAAGATATCTCAAGGTCGGGGCTACTCGATGCAACCCCCCATTTCCGCGGGTTCATCGTAGGGCATTCAATTAGTTCCAAAGCGGAGCCCACTCGCACGATCGGTGATCCCGAGATCGGTAAATTGCAGGCAGTCACGTATGACAGGCTGGTGCGATCCGCCCAGCGCCGCCTTTTTAGATTGCGCGACAGACTGACTGGCCGTTACGAAGAGATAACCGGGACAGATTTATTGTCCAAGGTTTTAGCGAGTCCAACGCAGCTCATTGAATGCAAGTCACTTCTAACCTCCCAGCGTCCCAATTCATTCGCGTTCCAACCGCCCAGGGCAGCGGTGCCACATGGTCGGGTCGGGCTACCGATCACGGCGATGTCGGCGATCACGCGCGATCACGGCGATGCTCCGCCACTGTCGATTTGGTCGGAGATCATTGACGTGCCATAATTCCGTTTCGCGCCCAATGCTTCGCTACATCGCAACCCGCCTGCTCTACATGATCCCTGTCCTCTGGCTGGTTGTGTCGGTGGTTTTTCTCCTGATCCATCTGGTTCCGGGCGATCCGATCCAGCAGATGCTCGGTGAAAACGCTGCCGCAACCGACGTGCAAGCGGCGCGCCACACCTATGGCCTCGATGTCCCGCTGCCGCAGCAGTATGTGAATTACTGGAAGGGCGTTCTGCATGGCGATCTTGGCCGCTCCTTGCGCTTTGATCAGCCGGTGACGAAGATCGTGCTTCAGCGTTATCCGTGGACGCTGCAGCTCACCGCCGCTTCGATGATCGTGGCATTGCTGATCTCCATTCCCGCCGGGGTGCGCTCAGCGCGGCGACGCAATCGCTGGGACGACCGCTTGCTCAGCTTCGTCAGCCTCTGGGGCCTTTCGTTTCCCAACTTCGCTTTGGGGCCGATCCTGATTCTGTTTTTCGCCATCAAGCTGGGACTTCTGCCGGTGTCAGGCTCGGGGACAATGGCGCACCTGATTCTGCCGGCTATCACAATGGGCGGATCGCTGGCAGCGATCCTTACCCGCATGGTTCGAACCGCCATGCTGGAAGAGCTGGCGCAGGATTACATCCGCACGGCGCGGGCAAAGGGTCTTTCAGAGAATGTGGTGGTCTACAAGCACGCGCTGCGCAATGCCATGGTGCCGGTGTTGACGGTGGTGGGATTGCAATTCGGCGCGCTGCTGGCCGGCGCTATCGTTACGGAGACGATTTTTTCCTGGCCGGGCATCGGCCGCCTCACCATCAGCGCGATTAACAACCGCGATTACTACCTGGTGCAGGGCTGCATTCTGATGATCGGACTGACCTACGTGGTGGTGAACTTCATGACCGATGCGCTGTACTCGCTGGCGAATCCGCGCATACGGCAGTAAAGATCTGTCCCGAGCGCAAGCCAGGGATCCAGCTGCGCCCGGGACAAAGGAATCTACATGCCCGGCGACCATGCCTTGCACTCCGCCGGCGTCAGCGGTGCGGTCAAAGGAGGACCGTTATGCGAGCGAACTACGCCGTCAGTGGTGGAGCAAAAGCTCTTCGCGCCGGTGGCTTCACTGATGGGAGTTGCGGTCACCACGTATCCGCGGCAGCTGGTCTGCAGGCAAACGCCGCGAACGCTAAAGCGGTAACCGCTCTTCTCGCACCATTTTCCCGCAGTGCAATTGGCATTGCCGACCACGCTGTCAAGCAGGCAGGCATGCGCGGCGCTTATATCTTTTTCGGTGCAGTTGCTGGTCGTGCCCGGCCCCATGGCTGCCAGCGTGGGCGAGTAACCCTTCCGCGGATAGCTGGTCCGGTAGGTGATCTCCGCGGTATTGACGGTGCGTACGGTAGCAGCGGCCGCCGCTTCGTTCGCGGTATGGCGCGAGCGCAGCAGGTTGGGAATTGCCACCGCTGCAATGATCAATCCGACGCTCGCATCGGTGGTAATGCTGTTGCTGCTGGTCGCGCGCAGGGTTCTGTCGTCGGCAGTTCCCACCAGCACGTTAGGCGTGGCCTCGCCGGCAAGGAGAGATTGCGGAAGCTGACCGACGAACTGCGCGGGAAGCTGCTTCAACATGGTTGCAATGAATGGTCCGGAATTCTGGTAAACGAGGACGGAAGCTTTAGCCGGATGGCCTGCCGCTGCGGTAACCTGGCTGGATTTGGCGAGAGATTCTCCACTGCGATGGACATGCACGGCTTCTTGCGCAAGCGCACGGCTGGTGGTGATCACCAGATAGTTATCCATGAAAAAATAATTGATATCTGTCGATTTGCCGTTCGGGGAAGGCGTGGAGAGCGTGGAGACAGTTACCCCATCGGCCTGCCACTCGCTGCCCTGGAGCGGCGCCTGTGCCAGCAGGCGTTTCATGGTCTGTTGCAGTCCAGCCGGATCAGAGACGCCCAGAATAAATTTGAAGCTTGGCTGCAACGCTGCTGGGTTGGCAGCCTGGTCCGCTGTGGGAATCGGCAGGGTCGGCATCTCAAACCCGACTTCGCCGGTGAACTTGCTGAGGATGTCCTGTTTCAGATTGATGTTCATCTGAGCTTCCATCTGCGGCAGAGTGGCGAAGGCAGACGGGCCGGCGATTTCCCCGATATCGTCAAACAGTCGCGCGAAGTTCTTGAGACGGAAAACTTCCGCAATGGAAGACTTCGGGGACATGAAATCCAGCGCTCCCAGCGGCGCCGGAGTGGTGATCCACGATGCCACGCCGCGTCGCGTTCCGCTGAACGCCAGCTCCATCTTTGCGTCAGAGCGTCCGTTGGACATGCGGCCTTCCATCATGGCGTAGCTTGCGTCGCCCAGGCCGGTTTTATCGAGGATCATCCTGACTTGCGGCTGATTGTCCGGGATGAGCGCCAGCAATCTCTGAATGTCCACGCCGAACGCGCTGTTGGTGCCGGACTGATAGGACTGTGCCAGCCGCTTGCCCAACGGGCTCGAGGCAAACGAGGCCCCGCCTCTATCGAGTTGAGCGTTGACGGCGCGCAGCGTCGCCGTGCTGGTTCCGATGACAACGAAATCCGGCCGGATCAGCACCACCGGCTCCTGGCCAGGATGGTCGATTGCCCCTTCCAGCTGCTGAGGATCGAACAAGCGCACGTGCTCAGGCGACGTCGCATTGAGTTCCTGGTCAACCTTGGCCAGAAACTCTTTCAATCCCGGCTTTCTGATCTCCGCGATCAAGACCCCGTTGGGCTCCTTGCCGTTCAATCCGCCGGTGAGCACCATTTCATCGCCCAAATAATCCAGGAAGTCGCCGAACTTGGCGATGGTGTCCTCAAACTTGGGTTCGGAAGCATCGAGATGGTTCTTGCGCAGGAAGTCGCGCAGCGCAGCGCTGCCCTGCAGTTCCTGGCGATAAATCTCCAGCGATTGGCGCAGCTGCGGACCCATGTTGGGCAGAGCCACGTAGAAAACCGTGTTCTGGCCCAGCCGCGGGAGCACCGCGCTTTGCGTGCGCAGGGCTGGATACTGCACCTCTTTGGTCAACCTCTCGCTCAGGTGGTTGACTTCATTCATAAGATCAGGATTTTTCAAGGCGTCCTGGAGCCATGCAAGATCGTCAGATTTTGGCGTCGCAGCGGCCGGCTTCCCGGCGGCAGAGTACGCGGGCGTGACCACCTGGCTGCCTGAGCTCCGCGGCTGCGTTTTCGCCGGGCCCTGTAATGCTGCGGCTGAAACGGCTAACATCAGCGTGACCATCGCCACGCACATAGTCTTCGGGCACACGTTCTTGGCGTGCATGAACTCTCCTTGTTTCTTTAGCTGTGGGGGGAAAAGCTAAAGATAGTATTGTTCGCTGGAATTTACGAGAAATATCTCGTGAAAGTTCAACCAAGGTTCCATATGCGGTATGAACGACCGGGAGTTACCGTCCCTTGAGCCATAGAGCGGAAGCCCGGAGCCCGGCGGCTTAAACCTCCAGCCGGTGAAGTGTTGCCCTGATCTCCTTGCCCTCGATTTCCAGCTTGCCCACGCTGATCGGCAGACTGAACCGGCGCGGGCCGGCGCTTCCGGGATTGAAGTACAGCACGCCATCTTTGATCTCATGTTTCGGCTGATGGGAGTGGCCGCTGATCACCGCGGCAAACCCAGCCGCTTTGGGGTTGAGATCGAGTGCGTTCAGATCGTGAATCACAAAGATATGGAGTCCGGCCAGTTCCACGACCTCGGTTTCGGCAAAGCGCTGCGCCCAGGGCTGGGTGTCGACGTTGCCGCGAATGGCGGTTACCGGCGCGATTCTTTCCAACTCAGGAACAATCTCAGGCGAGCCGATATCACCGGCGTGAATGATGTGCTCAGAGCCGCGGAGAAATTCGAGCGCTTCCGGACGAAGCAGGCCGTGCGTATCAGAGATGACGCCGACGATCATAGCTTTCAGCAATTAGCAGCTAGCAATTAGCAAATGGCAACTCGTCCGCGCGTTTTTACCGCAAAGGACGTGAAGAGCAGAAGGGGAATGAGTTCCGGTGCATTGCGATCTTTGCGTCCGTTGCGGTTAATCTTGGCTGGGTGCTAAATAGTCCGGCCAATTTGCTAGTTGCCAATTGCTAATTGCTTTGTCACAACCCCGCTTCAATCCGCGATCTTGGGTCCATGTAGTCACGCAGGGCATCGCCGATAAAGTTGAACGAGAGCACGGCTACCATCACCGCGAGAGCAGGAAAGATCACCAGGTGCGGCGCATCAAAGAGATGGGCGCGGCCGTCGTTGAGCATCGATCCCCAGCTTGCCGTTGGCGGAGGAACACCCAGGCCCAGGAAACTCATCGTTGCTTCCGCCAGCACCGCTCCAGCCATTCCGATAGCAGCCTGCACGATCACAGGTTGAATGATGTTAGGAAGAATATGGCGCGTGACAATGCGCCAATCGCTCGCGCCCAGCGCCCGCGCCGCTTCCACAAATTCTTTTTCTTTTACGGCCAGAATCTGTGCCCGAACCAGGCGGGCATAACCCACCCATCCGCCGATGCACAAGGCAAGAATCAAGTTAAAGATGCCGGGACCGAGAAAGGCGACAAATGCGATCGCCAGGAGAATCCCGGGAAAGGAGAGAAAGGCGTTCATCACGACCACGTTGAAAAATTTGTCCGCATAGCCGCCGTAGTAGCCGGCGATCGATCCCAGGATCAATCCGAGCAGAAGCGAACCTGTCACCACGCTGGCGCCAACCAGCATGGAGATGCGGGCGCCGTAAATCACGCGCGACAGTATGTCGCGGCCCAGTTCGTCCGTGCCGAACCAGTGAGATGTGCTTGCAGGCTGAAGCCGTGAAGGCAAGTCAATGCTGCTGGGGTTTTGTGGAGCGATCCACGGCGCAAACAGTGCCAGGATCACCAGGACAGCCGCCATGATCATTCCTGTAGCCGCAAGCACGTTGCGCCGGCCAAGTGCTGCCGCGGTGTTCCAGGTGGTGGAGAGAGCCATGTCACTCAATCCTAACCCAGGACCGCGGGCTCGTCATGCTTCGGGATAGCGTGATTCAGCACGGAAGTCTCGATGGGCCGGCGTTTTCCCAATCCGGTTCAGGATGTTACTGTCTGGCATCCGACTTTCTTGAGCGCGCGAATGAAGGCTTCATTCTGTTCCGGCGTGCCGATGCTGACGCGGATCGCGTTGGGAATGCCCCACGGCACCAGCGAGCGCACAATTACGCCCTCGCTTTGCATGCGTTTGGCAAAAGCGTTGCCGTCTTCGTCGATCTTGAAGTAGATGAAGTTGGCGCTGGTGGCGACGGCGCGCACTCCCATCTCGGCAAAACGCTCCATCAGCCAGCCCGCGCCGGCGGCGTTGTTCTCCACGGTGCGGCGAATGTGGGCTTCATCGCGGATCGCCGCCAACCCAGCGGCCTCCGCCAGCACCGAGATAGAAAAGGAGTTGCGGACCTTACCGAAATAGCGAAGCAATTCAGGTTCTCCGCAGGCGTAACCCAGGCGGATTCCGGCGAGTCCGTGAGCCTTGGAAAACGTGCGCAGCACCAGCAGGTTCTGCCTGCCCGCCCGCACATAATCCAGCGATCGCGAATAAACCACGCCGCGCTGGCGCGCAAAATGCTCAGCAAAATCGAAGTAGGCTTCATCCAGCACCACCAGCACGCCATCGGGAACGCGCCGCAGAAATGCGTCGGTGGCATCGGCATCAAACATCGTTCCGGTCGGGTTGTTGGGGTTGGCCAGAAAGACTACACGCGTTTGGTCGTCAATCTGTGACGCGATGGCGTCGAGGTCGTACGCGTCATTGCGCATGGGGACAGTGATGAAACGCGCTCCCGCAGTTCGTGTGACCAGCGGGTAGCTGATAAAAGATCGCTCGCTGGTGACGCAGTTTGTCCCCGGACCCAGCAGGGTTCGCGCCAGGACATCCAGTATTCCGAGCGAGCCGTCGGCAATGAATATCTGGTCGACTGTGAGTTGATGGCGGGCCGCCAGATCAGCACGCAACTCACTGGCGTCATTGTCGGGATAAAGGTTGACTTCAGCGGCGTTTGCCTGAATGGCTTCTATAGCTAGCGGCGACGGACCAAACGGGTTCTCGTTCGACGCCAGCTTGATCATGGGAATGCCGGATTCCTGCTGCGCCTGCCGCATGGGTTTGCCGGGAACGTACCCGGCCAGGGCCCGTATGTGTTCCGGGATTTGCTCGAGAACCGTCTTCTTCATTGACCGAGAGGTGACAACAGAAGTTTGTATCACAAATTCTGTTGCCGTGCTTTGTACAGGTAAGACGCCCGATGCAAAAGCATTTCAGGGTTGGCGACGGCGTTTTAATTTGGCGCGAGTTGGCGCTTGATCCGTGCGTTGCTTCATTCGATCCGGAGGGCGCGAACCCGGCTCACGCACCGATCTGCGCAAAGCCGAGACTTCGGCAGGCGTGAGCTCGCGTGATTCTCCCGGTTCGACATCGAGCGAAAGCGGGCCGTAGCGCACGCGCTTGATCTTTTCCACATGGCGGCCGATCTCCTCAAACATGCGCCGGATCTGCCGGTTCTTGCCTTCAATGAGCGTCACTTCATACCAGGGATTGGCGGCGTCTTTGGTCAGGCGGATCTGGGCCGGCGCGGTGAAGACCTGCTTGAGCCGGTTCGGCCCTCGAAAGCCGCCAGGCTCAGAACCGGGCTGTGCCGGAGCGCTGCCGATACGGATTCCGCGGCGGAGCTTTTCAATGTCCTCTGCCGTGGCCCGCCCGGCGATCTTTACCAGATAAGTTTTCTGAACGTGCGATGCAGCGCGCGTCAAGCGGCTGGCGAGGTCGCCATCGTTGGTCAGGAGCAATAGTCCTTCGCTCGACCAGTCAAGTCGCCCGACCGGATAGATGCGCGCGCCCGCATTCTTGACCAGGTCCATTACCGTGGGCCGGCCTTCGGGGTCGGAAACGGTAGTCACGTAGCCTTTGGGCTTGTGGAGAAGCAGATAGACGTGGCGCTCTGCGCTACGAAGCAGCTTGCCGTCAACTTTAATGTGATCGGTGGCGAGATCGGCCTTGCTGCCAAGTTCGGTGACGGTGTGGCCGTTCACGCTCACGCGGCCCTGCGTGATCAGCTCTTCTGCTTTGCGACGCGAAGAAATTCCCGCAGCGGCGATGATCTTCTGCAGACGCTCCGCCGGCACACTCAGCCTCCTGTGCTTTCAGAGGCAATCTGCCCGGTAGCCTGCTCGTCGGCTTCGCCATGCTGCGGATCAGAAGAGACGGTTGGCTCAGTTACATTTTGCGGAACCTCAGCTCTGTCTTCGGCCATCTGCTCCACGCCGCCATCGTCTTCTGAGGATGGGCCGGGAGTGCCGGTGGCATCGGCGATGGCGCCCTCACCGGCCGAGAAGAGCTCGTCTTCGGTTTGCAGTTCGCCGGCGGCCAGCTTTTCAAATTCTTCCAGGCTGGGAAGCTCGCTCAGGTCGCGCAGGCCAAAACGCAGCAGAAAGTCCTTGCTGGTCTTGTACAGCATCGGCCTGCCGACAACGGCTTTGCGTCCGGCGGTGGTGATGAGCTTGCGTTCCAGCAGCGTGCCGATCACGCCGGCTGCATCCACGCCGCGAATGTCGCTGATCTCCGGTACGGTTACCGGCTGCTTGTAAGCGATAACCGCCAGGGTTTCGAGCGCCTGCAATGACAGGCGAACCGGCGGTTTCAGGCTCCTGGAAAATGCCTTCACAAGATCGTGATGCTCAGGCTTGGTGGACATGCGATAGCCGCCTGCGACCTCGCGGATTTCAATGCCGTGATCAGCGTTGGCGAAGTCGGCGATCAACTCGTCCAGGTGCGGCCTGAGCAGACCGCGCAGCTCGGCTTTTTCTGATTTTTCTTTGCTGCGTTTTGCCGCTCGCGGCTCAGGCGCGTCTTCTACCGCGCCGAGATGATTTTCTGCGTGTTCATCCGGCGCTGGAGATGCCTGGCCGTTCTCTGCCGCCGCACTATCGTCCTGCCCGGAAATATTTTTCAGAGCCAGCAGATCTTCTTTCAGCAAGGCGGCCATCTGGTCGAGCGTGATTGGCTCTTCCGTGGCGTAAATGAGTGCTTCGAGTTGGGATTTGATGGACATCAGTAGTTAGTAATTAGTAGTTAGTAATTAGTAATTAGTATTTGGCAAAATGCGACGGCGTGGACGATAACGTTTTGATCGGTTACGCTCAGGTTTTGCTAAATATTAATTACTGCCTATCTTCAATCCGCCGCATGGACGACAATGTTCTGATCGGTAACGCTCTGGTTTTGCTAAATACTGATTACTAAGTACTAAATACTGCTCATCTCCAATCATCCCGGACCGCCGATCCGTCGCCCATCACCGCGTCAAACATGGGGTGTTTCTTGATCAGGACCTCGCCAAACACCTTCTCCTGCCGCAGCAGGATGGCCTGCAGCCGCACCAGCTCCAGCAAAGCCAAAAATGATGAGATGAGCGCATGGCGCGAGGTGATGTGCTGCAGCAGCCGCTTCAGGCGGATCGGCCGGTCTTCCATCAGAAGACGACGGCGGAAATACTCGATCATCTGGCCCACGGTGACGGTCTCTTCGTCCACCTGGAGAATCGGGCGCGATCTGGCCCGCTCCAGGATCTGCTGGAAGGTGCGCACCAGGTCGACCACGTCTGCGGCCAGCTCCGGCTCCGTACCCTCGGCATCCTTGAACTCCTTGAGCGAGGGATTGCTCACCACCGCATCTTCGATTTGCTGTTTCTGCAAAAGCATCTGGGCCGCGTTCTTGAACTTCTCGTGTTCCAGCAGACGCTGTACCAGCTCTTCACGCGGATCTTCCTGCTCGCCCAGTGGCGCATCGGGATCGCGCGGGAGAAGCATCTTGCTCTTGATGTGGATCAGCAGGGAAGCCATGTAGATGAACTCGGCGGCAATATCCACGTCGAGCTGCTTCAGGTTTTCCACATACACCAGATACTGGGCGGTGATCCTGGCGATCGGGATATCGTAGATATCGATGTCCTGCTTGCGCACCAGGTCCAGCAGCAGGTCGAGCGGGCCGTCATAGACCTTGCCGACGCTGACGGCGAAAGGAAACTCGCTGGCCTGCGGCTTCGCGGATTGTAGGTTCTCGGCCATTCCAAATACGCGCACGCCATCCGGCGTGCAGCACGGGCAAGAGTGCCCGTGCCACATAATTCTAAATGTTATCTGAAATTCCCAGCATTGGAGGCTGTGGATTACGCGTCTTTTTCCGGGATGAAGAACTCTCTTATGGTCTTGTCATCCTGAGCAAGTCCGAACGACCGGAGGGAGTGAGGACGCGTCGAAGGACCCCGAGGATGTGTCCTTCGCCATGCCGGTTCAGGGAGTTCTCACGAGAGATAATTCTGATTACTGTAGAGCGCTGTAATCACCGAGGTATTGTCCGACCGAAACTTCTTCGCCGTCAGGCAACATCAAGGTGGCTTCCTTTGATGCATTTTTCAGTGTTATCTCAATCAAATCACCAACCCGCTGAAACCTCTTCCAAAACTCCTGAATAAGTTTTGGCGGTAGAACATAGTCGTGTAAGAACCGTTCCTTATCCTGAGCAAGCAAGACTAAGACATTTATGGGGCGATCTGGAAGTTCAAATCTCCAAACGCCGGTATGTTGTTCGGAAGCAGTGCGTACGCCGACCTTTCTTCCTTTGCGGGTTATGAACGTGCGCGCCCGGTCCTTTTTAAGCGGGTAGGTCGTGGAGACCCGCTCGAGCCAGTCGGAGGTTCGCATGGTCCAGCGTTCCTCGTCGGTTTTAGCGTCTGCAATCGCTTCCGGAACACGCAGCGCGCCGCGGCCCTCATCTTTGATCACCAGGCCTTCGACGGCGCTCATGCGCAGCAGCCCAACGGCATCACGCGCCGCAACCATTGTCTCTTCGGCGACTTTGCCAGCCTTCTCTGCGCCCTGCCGGACAATCTCCACCAGGCGCGCCGGGTTATCCGCCAGCTGGTGACGCCGCTCACGGATCGGAGCCAGATGAGCGTTCACGCTCTCCACGGCAAGCCCTTTGCACTCCACACAGGTAATGGTCGCCTGGGTGCAGCCTTCGGTGATGTGAGCCAGCCGGGCGGGATCACTGAATATCTGATGAAGATTGCCTACCGGACAACGGTCCGGGCTGCCGCGATCGGTGAGCTTCGGGCGATCGGTAACGCTGTTCTTGATCTTCTCGGCAACCACCGCAGCCTCGTCGCTCAGGAGGATGGAGTTGCCGTAAGACTTCGACATCTTGCGCTTGTCCATGCCGAGCAGTTTGGGTGCACGCGTAAGCATGACCTGCGGCTCCGGGAAGACGGGTTTGTCCTGGTACTTGTAAAAGTGGTTGAAACGGCGCGCCACTTCGCGGGTGAGTTCAAGGTGGGAGACTTGATCTTCACCGACGGGAACAAAATCGGCCCGATAGACAAGGATGTCCGCCGCCTGGAGCAAGGGGTAGCCGAGAAAGCCGTGCATATGCAGGTCTTTGTTTGGCATCTGTTGTTGCTGTTCTTTGTAAGTAGGCACGCGCTCCAGCCAGCCCAGGGGCGTGATCATGGAAAACAGCAGATACAGTTCTGCATGTTGCTTCACATGCGATTGCACGAAGATGGCGCACTTTTCCGGATCGAGACCGCCGGCCACAAAATCGAGAATCACCTCCAGCGAGTTGTCGGCCAGGCGCGAGGTGTCGTCATAATCGGTGGTGAGCGCGTGCCAGTCGGCGACAAAGAAAAAGCTTTCGTGCGTGTACTGCAGCTTTACCCAGTTCTGCAACGCGCCGACATAGTTGCCAAGATGCAGTTTGCCCGTGGGGCGCATGCCACTGAGGACTCTGGGACGGGGGGATTGTTCATGGCGATCTGTCATGGGTCAAGAGAGTAGTGAATCAATCCTAGCAGTGTAGCAAATTAGCACTCAGCATTCAGCCATCAGCATTCAGTCAAAACTAATACACCGCAATGGACGCGAAGAACGCGAAGGGAGCGAAATCTAAATGCAATTTCGTCTTTGCGGTCTTTGCGGTTCAGTTTTTTGGGCTGAATGCTCGCTGCTAGTTGCTCATTGCTGCTTTACGTCCCCGTTTTATCTCCTGCTGCCTTCGGTTGGGGAGCAATGGTCTTCACCTTCACCGGTTTGGCCGGAATCCCTACGGCGATGTTGTACGGTTCAATGTCCTTGGTAGCCACGCCCATCGACCCGATCAGGCCGTGCTCATGCACGCGCACGCCGCTCATGACGGTGGCGTGATAAGTGATGCGGGCACGCGGTCCGATCTCGGTTTTACGATTGGTGACGATCATGCCGTCATTCAGATCGTGATCGTGCGAATACACGTTCGCGTAGTCGGAAACCGAACTGCCTTCATGGATCACGATCTCGCCCCGGTCATCCAGCAGCACGTACTTATGGATGGTGCAGTTGTCCTCGATGGTCAGATTGTAGCCGTAAGACACTTCCACGCCGTGAAAAATCTTTACATTCTTGCCGATGTGCTTGAGCACGTGTTTGGCAATCATGGCTCGCATGCGATATCCCAGCCAGTGATTCAGGCCAAGAGGCGAACGGTCAAACATCATCCAGAACCAGATCAGCGGCTTGCGCTCGGCATATTTCTGCGCGTCCGTGTCGCCGTAGTATTCCGGTTCGAGCGTGGCATTGCGGGGATCAAAGCTGTGCACCAGAGCCTGCTCGGCGAGGGGCGTGTTGGGTCCAGATTCGGCAAAAGGACGGCCCAGGTAGATCTCATGGAGGGTGTTGCGCACTACGATACAGCGATGCTCGAAATCACGGTTGGAAAACTGTTCGTCGAGCTTCTGGATCCAGCCCAGAAACACCTCTTCCGCTGCTGAGAGCGGTTGCAGGTTGCGGTACTCGTAACGCGGCATAAAAGCCCTTTCGCTGGTTCAATTTGTCGGGACAACCATCATATAACGGCGGCTCCAGCTGGCCCTGAATCACTCACTCCATGTGAACTTCCATCTCCAGAAGAGGATCCCAGCCCAAGCTGCACACAACATTGGATTTCCGGCTTCGACAGAAGACGCAGCTTATTTAGGAATTGATTCAGAATACAAACTCGCGCGGCTCACAAAGTTCGGAATCGCTCCGATGATCTCAAGCAGTTCCCGTAATAAACCCGTGAAAGCTGTACGAAAGTCTGGTTCCATTTCGGGAAAACCCCCTACGGTTACCTAGGTACTCTTGTTGAGTGCAGGCTTTTGCAGCATAAATTATGCACTTCCGGGATACGTCTGACTGCATTGGTAGTAAGGACAGAAAGATGATGTGCAGTTTCATGTTGCGGCCCAAAACAATTGCGCGAGCAGGTCTCCTCGCCCTCATCCTCCTAGCGTCGGGAGTATTGCGGGCACAGGATGCCGGCCAGGACCAGAGCCTTAACCAGACGCTCGATCTAAACCTGAAGCCAATTCCCATACTGACCGGTTCGGGTGCGTATTTCACCAAAGTGACGGCGGGACAATTTCAGAATGTGCCGTCCATCAGTCCTCTTCTGCTCGTGCCTATAGGGGACAGATGGCTGCTCGAAGGCAAGGGTAGTTATTCCGAGACCTTCACCAAGGATCCGGAAGACGATTACTTCGACAACAAGGCCTCATACGGTCTGGCCTACGCGCAGCTGGATTACATCACCAAGTATGTAACCTTTACTGCAGGGCGCTTCACTACGCCGTTCAACATCTACGGCGAGCGTTTTGCGCCGAACTGGATTCGAGCCTTGCAAGTGGGCCCGCTGACCTCGCCGATCACCAGCGGCTCGGCCCTGGGCGGAATGATGCGCGGCGGCTTTCCGGTCAACGATAAGGTGAACCTCAACTACGCGTTTTATTTTTCCAGCAACAACACCCACCACCTGCTCGCCACAGATCGCTCCACCGGCGGGCGGATCGGGTTCTTTCTGCCTGGGCCGCGGCTGGAACTCGGCGCATCATTCCAGCAGGTTTTGCAGGCAGATCGCGCCCATGCTGCGGGTGGATATTTTATCTGGCAGCCGAATCGCGTGCCTTTGAGCCTCCGGTCGGAGTTCGTCCATTCTTCCGGAACCAAGGGCGGCGCATATTGGATTGAATCGGCATACCGGCTCAGCCAGATATCGGCACTGCGCCGGCTGGAACTGGTGGGTCGCGGCGAGCAGTTCTTCGCTGCATCCAACCTGAGCCCCGTCACCATCAAGAAGCTGGGCGCTCTCGGCAAAGACACGCAAGAGGGAGACTTCGGACTGAACTATTACCTCACCAGCGACGTGCGCGCCTCCGCCAGCTACGGCCGCCAATTTGTTCTCGGCAACAACGCTAATCTCTGGACTATCGGCATGACGTACCGGTTTGTGATGCCGCTGGGCCCTTCAGGAAACAGATTATGAAGATGAGCACTGCGATCTCGGCGGTATTCCTGTCGTTGGCCATGCTGCTGGCAGTTGGGGCGGCAGCCAAGACGAGCGGCGGCAGCAAGGATGCAAATGCGCCGGCCGCGTCAACCAGCTCGAGCCAGGACGAAAATCTGCATCTCGAAGGCGAGAAGCGTTTTCGTTCCAATTGCGGTCGCTGCCATACGGCGCCGCCAAAGTTCCGGTCGCGCATGATGGCGACCATCGTCCGCCACATGCGGGTACGGGCCAACATCACCGATGACGACATGCGCCTGATCCTTCGCTACATGACGGAGTAAGACGTGAATCGCTTGCAGAAAAGTTCGAGTTGGGTCAGGGCGTACGCGACTCAGTGGGTCGTAGGCGTATTCTGCCTTGCATTCACCCTGCCGGCCATGGCGCAGAACCACGTGATTGAGGTCCTGGCGGATAAAGACAGCCATTTCAAAATCGCGGGCCAGAGCAAACCGGAGATTACGGTCAAGGCGGGCGAGCAGGTCACCCTCAAAATAGATGCCCGCAAGGGAAAAACCTGGAACCGTGATGGATCCGTGCATGGTTTTACCCTGCTTCGGCGGAAGGACCATGCCAAGGTCCCGGGATGGGATCTGGAGCTCAAGCAGGGCACGCAGGAATTTACGCTGACCGCACCTGCCGAGCCGGGAGAATATGAGGTTCTGTGCACGGTTATCTGCAGCGAAGACCATGAAGGGATGAAGATAAAGTTTACAGTTGTGCCGTAAGTCGTACAGAAAGCGGCAAGGTATGGGAGACCGTTAGAAAGATCAGGGAGAAAGACATGAAATTCAAAACCACAATGATAGCCGTGGTCCTAGCCGCGACTCTGAGCATTTATTCATTCAGCAAAGACAAACCCAAGGACGCAAACGTAATCACATTGCAGGGTGCGATCGTCGATAGCCAGTGCGCTTTCAACGTCCACTCTGAAACCCATTCCCATGAATGGATGATCAAGCGCGGCGTGCAGGACGCGACCGACGAGAAGAGCTGTACTCAGCACTGCGTGAAAGATATGGGTGGAAGCTACGTGCTGGTGGTCAAGAAGGACGTTTACCGGCTCGATGACCAGGTGAAGAGCGAGCTGTTCGCCGGTAAGAACGTAAAAGTTTCGGGAACCCTGGACCCGAAGACCAACACGCTGCACGTGTACGACATGGTGGAAGACAAGTAAGAAAATCAGCCTTATTTCAAGCAATAGGAAGGCGGCTGCGTGCTAACGCAGCCGTTTGTCTTTTGCATGGCGGTCTGCCCTGTAGTGAAGCGCCTTCGTCGTGGCTCAAGCGGTTAAAGGTGACTTGGCCTGTGGATTGCACCGATCATGGTGCAGCCGAGCGGCATTGCCCAGGCAGGGACCAAGAGAATCAACCCTAAAAACCCTGCGGAGGTTACCAGAGTCACGTTGTTCCAGGGGTTTGAATGGGCTTGAATAGGGATTTGAAGATCGCCCTAAAACCCCATGAGAACACGACGTTTACGCCTTGCGTTGTTTCTGATGCCGGTGCTCCTTGTGAGCCTGCCGGCTGCCGCCATCGCTACGGAGAATCCTGCGAAGGATGAGCGGTTTCCGGTAACCACCGCATCGAAAGCCGCCGCGCACTACTTCGAGACCGGCATGGTGGATTACGAAAACCATCGCTGGAATTATGCTTTGCGCGATTGGCGGGAAGCCGTACAACTCGATCCCAACTTCGCGCTGGCTTACACGTGGATCTGCTTCACCACCACCGATCCGGCGGAGGAGAGCAAGGATCGCGCCGCGGCCAAAGCGCTGCTCAATTCGGCAACGCCGCCGGAGCAGCTGATGATCCGGTGGATGGCTGGTGTGCATGAGAACAATTATGTGCAGGGCATACAGGCCATGAATGATCTGGCGCAGATGTTTCCCCGTGACAAGCGCCTCAACTTTCTCATTGGATATTGGCTTTACAAGCAGGATGAATACGAGCACTCGCGGACCTTCACGCTGAAAGCGCTGGAAGAAGACCAGAAGTACGCCACCGCCTATAACCAGCTGGGTTATCTGTATTCGCGCGTACGCGAATATGACAAGGCGATTGAAGCAATGGAGAAGTATGTAAAGCTCCTGCCCAACGAGCCGAACCCGCATGATTCCCTGGGCGAAATGCTGCGGCTCTCGGGCCGCTTCGATGATGCGCTGGCGCAGTACCACATGGCGCTGAAGATCGATCCGACTTTCTACATTTCGCAAAAAGAGCTGGGCGAGACCTACGCGTTGATGGGACAGGGTGAACGAGCTCGTGAAGAGTATGCCAAGGCCATCCATGAGGCGCCCGGCAACGGGTTGAAAGCCGAGTACATGCAGAAAGCCGCCATGACCTGGCTGCGTGAGCAGAAGTTTGATGAAGCCGACAAGGCCTACAACGAGGCCGCCCAGAGCGCCCATGAGATGGGGCAGTGGGTGTGGGAGGCGCGCGCGCATCGCATCAAGGCCATGTATCCGCACGAACATTCGGCTGACTTAGCCGAGCTGGACAGCGCGGAAGCCATTCTGAAGGAAAAAGCCGAAGCGTTAGCCCAATCTGACCTGGATGAAGAGCGGGCGCGCATCCTGCGGGTTCGCGTGGAGCAGGACGTTGCGGTGAACGATCTTCCAGGAGCGAAGAAGACTCTGGCTGACCTGGAGAAGATGGGCGCGTCGGGCTCGATCAGCATACAGAGAACCTATGCCGGCGCAGCCGGCACGCTGTTGCTGGCGCAGAAGAAGTATCACGACGCTGTTGGAGAGTTGGAGCAGGATTTTGTCAATCCCATGTCGATGAAGCTGCTGGTGACTGCTTACGAGAAAGCCGGCGACAAAACCAAGGCGGAAGAGTGCCGCAAACGCCTGTTGGATTTTAAGATCCCGATGGTGGAAGAAGCTCTGACCGTCTTTGCGTTTCGTGCGCAGCAGGGCGTGGTGGCGGCGAAGAAGTGAGGGCGGGGCCATTTTTTCGGGATGACGATCGAAATTGACCAAGGGACGAGCGTCCCTATTCTAGCGAAAATTTAACGAAACTCGTGTTACAATCTCCAGATGTATTCCCCCGTTCCTGAATCCCTGGCATGGGCGCATCCCCTGGTGCAGGAGTGGTTCACCAATAAGTTCGGAACGCCTACGGAACCCCAGGAAGCAGGCTGGCCGCACATTCTGGCTGGACGCACCACCCTCATCTCCGCGCCGACAGGTTCGGGCAAGACGCTGGCGGCCTTTCTCATATGCATTGACCGGCTGGTGCGCAAGGCTCTGAGCGGCGGGCTGAGCGATCGCACCGAGATTCTCTATGTCTCGCCTCTGAAGGCGTTGGGGAACGATATCCAGAAAAACCTGGAAGGCCCGCTGGGCGAGATCACCGCATTAGCCGGAGAAAAAGGGCTGCTGATGCCGGAGATCCGTACGGCGGTCCGCACCGGCGACACGCTCATGCACGAACGCCAGAAGATGCTCAAGCAGCCGCCGCATATACTGGTCACCACGCCGGAGTCGCTCTATATATTGCTGACCGCGCAGCGCAGCCGTGGAATTCTGAGCGAAGTAAACACCGTAATCGTCGACGAGATTCATGCCGTAGCTGACGACAAGCGCGGCGCGCACCTGGCGCTCTCTCTTGAACGGCTGGACGCGCTTACCGGTAGCCGGTCAATACGTATCGGACTTTCCGCGACGCAGAAGCCGATTGAAACCGTAGCCCACTTTTTGACGGGCAACGGACGCCCCGATCCCGTGGTGGTGAACGTCGGCCACAAGCGCGCGATGGACCTCGCAGTCGAGGTTCCGGGACAGGAGCTTGGACCGGTTGCCAGCAACGATCTTTGGGACGAAGTTTACGACCGCATCACGCAGCTGGTGCAGGAGCATCGCTCCACGCTGGTCTTCGTAAACACACGCCGGCTGGCGGAGCGCGTGGCCTTCAACCTGGCGGAGCGGCTGGGCGAGGAAGTAGTGGGCGCGCACCACGGCAGTCTGGCGCGCAAGCTGCGCCTGGATGCCGAAAGCAAATTGAAGAACGGCCAGCTAAAAGTGCTGGTGGCGACGGCTTCGCTGGAGCTGGGCATCGATATCGGCCACGTCGACCTGGCGCTGCACGTTGGTTCGCCGCGCTCGATTGCGGTCGCGCTGCAGCGCTTTGGCCGCTCCGGCCACTGGCGCGGCGCTACGCCTAAAGGCCGTTTCTTTCCCACCACGCGCGATGAGCTGCTGGAGTGTGCCGCGCTGGTCCACTCCATCCATCAGGGAGAGCTTGACCGGCTGATCATTCCCGAGGCTCCGCTCGACGTGCTGGCGCAGCAGATTGTGGCTGCGTGCTCGGCCGAAGAGTGGGGGGAAGACGAGCTGTTCGATCTGGTTCGGCGGGCTTATCCCTACCGTGAGCTGGAGCGCAAGGACTTTGACGACCTGCTGACCATGCTGGCTGATGGAATCGCTTCGCAACGTGGGCGGTTCGGCGCGTATCTCTACCGTGACCAGGTGAACAAGCGGCTCAAGGCAAGGCGCGGGGCGCGGATGATCGCCATCATGAACGGCGGCGCGATTCCCGAGACTGCGCTGTACTCGGTGGTGGCGGAGCCGGAGGGGACGGTGGTCGGCACCCTGCACGAGGATTTCGCGGTCGAGAGCATGAAGGGCGACATTGTTCTGCTGGGCAACATGAGCTGGCGCATACGCCGCGTGGAGGCTGCAGGACGAATCCTGGTGGAAGACGCGCATGGTGCTCCGCCGACGATTCCGTTCTGGCTGGGTGAAGCGCCAGGCCGGACAGAAGAGCTTTCGCATCAGCTGGGCGAGCTGCGGCAGAAGATCAGCGAGCTAACGCCGAATACCGTTCCCGGCTTTGTGAACCAGAAGTCGCCGGAGGTGCTGGCAGCGGTGGAATGGCTCAAGCAGGCGTGCGGGCTGGACGATTCCGGCGCGGAGCAGGCGATCGAATACATTGTGACCGGACGAACCGTGCTGGGCGCGGTGCCGACTTCAGATACGGTGATCGCCGAGCGCTTCTTTGACGAGGGCGGCGGCATGCAGCTGGTGGTCCATGCGCCGTTTGGCGCGCGCATCAACAAGGCCTGGGGACTTTCGCTGCGCAAGCGCTTCTGCGTATCGTTCAACTTCGAACTGCAGGCGGCGGCGACGGATAACGGCGTCAATATCGCGCTGGCCGAGCAGCACAGCTTCCCGCTCGCCGATGTCTTTCATTTCCTGCATGAGAATTCAGTGAAAGAGGTGCTGCAGCAGGCGGCGCTGCTCTCTCCACTGCTGGAGACGCGCTGGCGCTGGGATGCCAACCGCGCGCTGGCCCTGCTGCGTTACTGGAACGGCAAGAAGATCCCATTGCAGGTGCAACGAACCCGCTCGGCCGATCTGCTGGCTTCGGTGTTTCCCGATGTGGCGCAGTGCCAGGAGAACGCGGATGGGCCGATTCGCGTGCCCGACCATCCGCTGGTGCGCGAGGTGATGAAAGATATCTTTCAGGAAGCGCTGGACCTGGAGGGCCTCAAGAGCGTGTTGCGCAAGATCAATTCCGGCGCGATCAAGTGTATTGCCGTTGATACGCCGGTGCCGTCGGTCTTCTCGCATGAGATTTTGAACAGCAATCCATACGCGTATCTGGATGATGCTCCGCTGGAGGAGCGTCGGGCGCGAGCTGTGGAGATGCGGCGGACCCTGCCGGAGTCGGTGTTGCAGGAAGTTGGAGCGCTGGATCCCGCGGCGATTGCCGAGGTCCGTGCCGGAGCATGGCCTGATGTGCGCGACGCCGACGAACTGGCCGACACACTGCACACGCTGATCGCATTGCGCGAAGATTTTGCTCCGGCGGAGCATCAGACACCCGCGGAAGCGTGGCAGGGAATGTTTGAGACATTGCGGCGGTCGAATCGAGCGAGCAGGGCACGGGTGCCTGGAGTTTTATCAACGCAGCCAGGGGCGGCTCTGCCCCAGCAAGCCAAAACCGGGCTTGCCGGGGACCCCAAGGCGGTCCACAATGATGGTTTTGGAGCGTCGGCGCCCTCGCCTGCGGACGATACGCACTTCTGGGTCTCTGCGGAGAAAGCTAAAGCCTTCCGCACAATCTACCCCCAGGCTCAATTTGAAGATCAACTGCCGGAGATATCCGGCGATCCGCCGTCCGCTGATGATGCTTTGAAAGCCACGCTTACCGGCTGGCTTACGCATCTAGGTCCAACCACGGCGGCGGCGCTGGCGCAGATCTTGACTTTGCCGGTAGCAGAGATCGACAAGACACTGTTGCGCATCGAGTCCACAGGCCTGATCCTGCGTGGGCACTTCACCGGAAAGCCCGCTGCCGAGGCAGCCAGCGGCAACAGTGGCTTGACTGGATTGGAATGGTGCGAACGCCGGCTCCTGGCGCGCATTCACCGGCTCACGCTCGGTTCGTTGCGCAAACAGATTGAGCCGGTCACGGCAGCGGTCTTCATGCGCTGGCTCTTCCGCTGGCAGCACGTCTCTCCTGGTTCGCAGACGCGGGCTGAGCACGGCACAATGCAGGTCCTGCGCCAGCTCCAGGGTTTTGAGATTCCGGCAAGCGCATGGGAGCGGCAGGTGCTGGCGCGCCGCATCAGCGACTACGATCCCAAGCTGCTCGACCAGCTCTCGCTGACCGGCCAGGTGGGATGGGGAAGGCTTTCACCGCATCCGGCGATGCTCGAAGATTCTTCCGGCGGCGGGCGGCGTGTGGTGCCGACCAGCGTTGCACCAATCACCTTCTTTGTCCGCGACGAAGCGGAATGGATGGCGCTGCCCAATGTGCGCACGGCCCACCATGAAGCTGAGCAGGAGATTCGCGGGCTTGGTCCGGCGGCGCGGGAAGTGCTGAGCTTCCTGCGGACGCGCGGCGCCTCGTTCTTTGCTGACATCGTTCGCGGTACAAGCACGTTGAAGTCAGAAGTTGAGACCGCACTGTGGGAGCTGGTGGCGGCCGGTCTGGTCACAGCCGATGGTTTTGACAACCTGCGCGCGTTGATCGATCCCAAGCGGCGTGCCGGGCAGGGAAGCGGCAAGACGAATCGCCCACGCCACAGCGCGGGGCGGTGGTCTTTGCTTCATCCACTGCACGGCGATGACGGCGGCAAAGCGCTGGAGTCTGTCTGCCGCGTGCTGTTGGAACGGTACGGCGTTGTCTTTCGCGAGTTGCTGGTTCGTGAAAGCATGCTGCCGCGGTGGCGCGATCTGCTGATTACCTTCCGGCGGCTGGAAGACCGCGGCGAAATTCGCGGCGGACGTTTCATCAGCGGCTTTATTGGAGAGCAGTTTGCGCTGCCGGTCGCGGTGGAGTCGCTGCGAGCAATGAAGAGCATCCCGCCGAGTGGCGAGATCATCACGATTTCCGCGGCTGATCCGCTGAATCTGGCCGGTATCGTAGTGCCCGGAGAGCGCGTACCGGCGATTTCCGGCAAGCATGTCAGTTTCCGCGATGGCGTGATGGTGGAGACACCTTTACCCCAACTTGCGCCGGGGATTCAGCCGATCAACATTGCGAGCCGGCAATGAGCAGCGATAACGAATTGATCGAGGGCGAAGACTACTACCTGGAGAACGGAAAGTGGGTCTTCACCACGAAGTATCTGCTCGATCGCGGATTCTGCTGCCAGTCCGGCTGCAGGCATTGTCCGTATGGGTTTCGTCGGCCGGATTCGCCGCAGATGAAAGATAACAATTAGCAATTGGCAGTTAGCCAGTGCTCACGCTGCCAAACGGTTTTGCTAATTACTAGTTACTAATTGCTAGTTGCTAATTGCTAGTTACTAATTGCTTATTCATACCGCAGCGCAATCACGGGATCGAGGCGCGCGGCTTTCATGGCAGGATAAATTCCGAAGAAAAGCCCCACGCTGCTGGCCACGGCAACCGCCAGAAGAATCGCCCAGACAGGAACCGACGACGGGAAATGGATCATGTTCAGCAGCAGACTGATCAGCAGGGACAAGACAACACCCAGAATGCCGCCGATGCCAGTGAGCGTCATGGCTTCGGTGATGAACTGGAAGCTGATATCGCGTTTGCGCGCGCCGATGGCTTTGCGCACGCCGATTTCCCGGGTTCTCTCCGTGACCGACATCAGCATGATATTCATAACCCCAACGCCCCCGACCAGAAGTCCGATGGATACTATGCCGACGACGAGTTGAAAAATTCCGGCCATGATATCGCGGAACTGAACTCCCAGTTGCTCGGCGCTGCTGATGCCGAAATTGTCAGGCGCATTGGGCGGCACGCGGCGCCGCAGCCGCAGAAGGCCGCGAATCTGATCTTCAGCCACGCTCTTCATTCCCGGATACGCCTGGGCAATGAAAACGACCTCGTCATCCTGCGGGTAGTGCTTCCTGTAGGTGCGATAGGGAATGAACACTTCCACGTCGCCTGCCTGGTTGAGCGTGCTCTTTTTCTTGTCGAACACGCCGATCACGGTATACAGATTGCCGTCCACCAGTAATTGTTTGCCTTCAGCATTTTCATCGGGGAAGAGGCTCTTCTCCGCGTCGTAGCCGATTACGACAACATCCTCGCGATGGAGGTCCTCAAGGTCGGTATAAAAGCGGCCTTCCTTCATCTTGCCGTTGACCACCTCAGCGTAGCTTGAGCTCATTCCGCGGAAGAGGATGTTGGTAAGTTCGTGGTTCTTGTTGCGCGCCGTGCGGATAGGTTGCTGCTGGTCGCCGATGTGCGGCAGGATTTCCGACACCACTTCTTTCACCGCCGGCAGCTGTTCCTTCATAGCGACGCCGTCTTCGTACGTCAACACTTTGCGCGTCCGTTCTTCCTTCGAGAGGCGCCCGAATCGAATCCCCGGTTCGAATTTCAGAACAAAAAGATTGTCAACCCCGAATTCGTTGAGCGAATCCTGCACGTTTTTTTCCACGCCCAGCAGGATCGACGCCACCAGAATGGCCACCATCGTCCCGATCACCAGGCCCAGCACGGTCAGAAACGAGCGCACCTTGTGCGTCCGGATAGTCTCCAGGGCCATCTTGATGTCTTCGACGATGAGGTGCGAATGGTGACTGCTCATACTTAGGTTTCAAACCTCAGGGCTTCTATCGGATTCAGTTTGGATGCTTTATAAGCAGGGTACACGCCGAAAAAGATGCCAACCAATGCCGCCACCATCACTCCAATAATGACCCAGCGAATCGGCAGGTCCATGGGGAACGGAGTGAGATGCCCGACCGCAAAAGAGATGACTGCCGCAACCACCACACCAATCACGCCGCCGATCATAGCCATAACCCCGGATTCAACCAGGAACTGCAGTAGTACGTCGCGGCGCGTAGCGCCCAGAGATTTACGTACGCCAATTTCACGCGTCCGCTCTGTGACGCTCGCCAGCATGATGTTCATAATTACAATGCCGCCAATCAGCAGGAAAATAAAGACAATCCCGATCGATCCGGTGCTCAGCGAGCCGGTCAGGTTGTTGTAAAGCTCCATGATTGCTGACGGTTCAATCACGCCAAACGTGTCGTCCTGTCTCGGTTTCAGGTGGCGGCGCGCGCGCATCAGCATTCGCGCTTCATCTTCTGCCGGCAGCATCAGGTCGGGGGATGCCGCTTTGACGTTGATGTTCATGGTCACGTCGCTGCCATACACCTTGCGCCACGTCTGTATGGGGATATAAACAAAATTGTCCTGCGACTGCCCGAACGCGCTGCCCATCTCCTTGGCTACGCCGATAACCTGATACTCCTCGCCATCGACGTAGATGGACTTGCCCAGGGGATCCGTTCCGGTGAAAAAGCGCTTGGCCACGTCAGCCCCGATCATGGTCACGCTGGCGCGATGCATATCGTCGGCTTCGCTGATGTAGCGCCCGATGGCCGGCTCTTCCGTGTCAATGCCGCCCATATTCGCCGTTACCCCGCGCACGTCGATCTCTTCAATGGTCTCAGTCTTATATTTGACGGTCCCTTGCCGTCTGACCTCCAGGCCCACCGAGTCGGCCAAAGACATATTGTCGCGAACATACTCATAGTCGTCCCAGGTAATGTTCTTGTTGGAGCGGGAAAGCTTAACGAACTCTTCTGCGCTGGTGATGATCGGGAAGCGCATGACCAGGAAGACGTTGGAGCCGAAGTTGGCCACCTTTTCCGCTACGTACTTGTTTGCCCCCTGCACCATGGAGACAACCACGATCAGCGTGGCCACAGACAGGATTACGCCCAGCAGGGTCAGAAACGAGCGCAGTTTGTGCGCGCGCAGCGTCTCCAGTGCGATCATAGCGGGCTCTTTGAACGAGACGCCCCGGCGTGTGGTCTTTTCTGCAGGCATAGGTTATCGATTAAAAAGGGACTTGCACTTCAAGTTTATTACGACCCTATATGGAAGACGAAAATTAACGCAAATAGTTCCATTTTCCCGAAGCGGTCTTCTCAAAAAAGCCTCCGGGCAGTGTCCTTGGCCTTGCCGTTAGATTATAAAAAGGTTCGCCTCATCCCATTCAGGCTTGCCGCATCCCACGCGGGGTGGAGCAGGCCTTGAGGTCTGCGGCAGGACCGATAAAATATGCCGGCTTTAGCCGCTGCGGTTTCGCGAAAACCTCTCCGCCCCTGTATTTTGACGGTCACCAACCGCTTTCGTTTGACGATTTTACCCATGTCGGGGACAATAGAGTTAACCCTCCGAAGAGTTAACCCTCCGAGTGTGGGCCTGTGGCGCAGTTGGGAGCGCGCTTCCATGGCATGGAAGAGGTCGTCGGTTCGATCCCGACCAGGTCCACCAATCCCCTCAACAAGTTAGACACGGCGAGTGCTTACGGGTGAGGCGTTTGTGTCATGGTTTGTGTCATAACCCGCCGTTGATTCGTCGCGGGCTTCACATCCGCAAGCGTACCACTTTTCAGCCCTGGAAGTTGCATCACTCGCCCCACTGATATGCGCCGCCAGCGCCGCCAACAGACGCGGGCCAGCGTGGCCTTGGTCGAGACAATTGAGGGGTGCGCGGTCGGGGCCCTCCGCCGCGCCCGGCTAGAGATTCACCCGCTCCGGATTGTGAGTGTAAACGCCCGCTTACAACAGTTGACTTCCGAATGGCCCGGTAACACAGCCAAAACCATTAGACATTGGCGACCGGTCGTGATTGAGAGCTTTCCCTCCATTGACGCAGTCCGCTCAACTCCGCCGGAACAAAGCCGGCGTCACGGGCGTAAACGGTCTTAAAGGAGGTTCCGCTGTGACAAAGCTGGCTCTCATTTTTCACGTCGTTGCAGGTACAATCGCGCTGTTTGCGGGGATCGTTGCCATGTCGTCCCGCAAGGGCGCCGGCGTGCACCGGGTCTCGGGAACCGTCTTTTTCGTATCCATGATTGTTATGGCGGTCTTCGCGGACTATCTCGCCGTTGCAATACCTGAGCAGATTCCGAATTTGTTCGTTGGCACATTCACCATCTACCTCGTGACGACGGGGTGGTTGACGGTTCGGCGCAAAGGGTCTATCGGCATTCCTGAAAAGATTGCTCTCTTGGTGATTCTCTGCCTCTGCGTGCCCTTTGCGATTCTAAGCTTTGAGTTAGCCACCCACATGCAGCCTTCTTTCAAAAGCGCTACCCCGCTTGAAGGCCCTGTCCGCGTCGCGGTGTACACCTTCACGTTCTTTGTCGCCCTGGCGACCATCGGAGATGCCCGGTTAGTCTGGGCCGGGGGCGTTACAGGCGCGCGACGCATTGGGCGGCACCTTTGGCGTATGTGTTTGGGGCTTACTCTCGCTGCCGGTTCAGCGTTCACCAACGGACTGCCTCGCCTGCTTCCGAAAACCGTGCATGTTCCGCTAATCTTCTTGTTTATTCCTCAACTGTCCACGCTGGCGTTGCTGATCTTCTGGGTGATCCGCGTACGGTTCACGGGTTGGTACAGAGGTTTGACGGCGAATTAAGGCACTTTTCGTGGGGTCGGCAACTGACCCACAATACCCTGGAAGCGGATCACTCTCTTAGTGGTCGGCAATTCTAAACAACATGGTCGCTTGGCGAAATATCCCCATTACACTCACAACCAAATCCAAATCCAACCCCCTGCCTGCTTTCGCCGCTAATTTTTCTAACGCCGCATGCTGCTAAACGGTACCTGGTCGCGAGAGTGGGCGGAGTACCCTTTGGACAATCCAGACGGCGGTAGGCGGCCCGCGTGCAATAAATCGATTTATTAAATATATTGAAACGTTTCACTGATAAGTGTAGAGTATCAGAGCCATGCGCCGAGTTGCAGTTGCCTTGTGGCCCCGCCAGCAACTTCTGTATTAGAGACTCTACCCGGTTTGCTAGGTGCATCAGCGAAGGAGCACGTGGGCTTCCTCGTAATGTACCGATTCAACACCGCACATTCTCGATAATTTGGGGAAGTTAAGAGCGAATCCTTCACTTCGCCCACCATTTTGCCGTTTTCCAATTGCTGGCTTGATCCACGAGCCCGAATCAAGGAGCATTTTCATGAAGCGAATCTCTCTCGTCTTTGCAAGCGTAATGTTTTTTTTGCTAGTGTCACTACTAAGCCCATCAGCCTCCGCACAAACAGCCTGCGCGCCGCCGTGGCAGATCGGCATCTCCATCACTACCGGCGAAGTACTCTCCTTCAACGGCGACAACTGGCAGGCAAGACAACCGGAAGTTCAGACAGTGGATGGGTGGCAACCGCCGAACGTTCCTGCCCTGTGGACAGACCTGGGAGCGTGTAGCTCTGGCGGAAATGCATGTTCTGCGGCTCCCGGGGCGCCGACCGGGCTTTCATCCGCGAATGTGACGTCCACCAGCGCGATGTTGAGCTGGACTGCCGTAACTCCGCCGGCAAACTGCACGGTCACTTCCTATACCGTATTTGAAAACGGTACTTCCATTGGAAGCACCACCAACACCAGCTTTCCGGTTTCGGGGCTAAGCGCAGCAACAACTTTTAGCTTCACGGTAGCGGCGACCGATTCCTTCGCAACCGGAGGCCAGAGCCCCTCGCTTGCGGTCACCACGCTGCCTGCCACCGGTGGCGGAGGCACTTGCTTTCCGGCGTGGAGCGCGGCCACTACCTATCATGGAGGCGATCAGGTAAGCCTCGGCGGCATCAACTTCACCGCAGCCTTCTTCTCGCAGAATCAAAGCCCGGCCGCAAACAACGGTCCTGCCGGCAGCGGCGAGCCCTGGATCAGCGATGGCCCATGCACCACCTGCAGTACGTTGGCCGGAGCTCCTGGTTTGCCCTCGGCCTCGGGAACCACGTTCAATAGCACGGGGCTGACCTGGCCTGCGGTCACTCCACCTGCGAACTGCACCATCACTGGATACACCGTCTTGGAGAACGGCACGGCCATCGGCACGGCCAGCACCAATAGCTTCACCGTGCACGGGCTGAAGCCACAGACCGCATTCAACTTCACTGTCGAGGCCAACGATGGTGCTGGTTCCTCTCCGCAAAGCCCAGCAGTATCGGTAACCACTCAGCCTTGTCCCAGCGGCCAGACATGCACCAGCAACGTCTTCTTTGCCACCTACAAAGATGTTACGGTCAGTGCGGATTTCAATAACGGTCAGCAGAGATCGAATGTAACCGGCACGGTGCAACCCGTGACCAGCGCCATGCCGAATAAAACGTTGATCTGGTCCTTTGCTACCGGCACCTGTGATGCTGAGAACTGGGCAGGGTTCACGCCGGCGCAGGAACAGGCGAACATTCAACAGTTCACCAACACCGGCAAGAACTACATTATCAGCACCGGGGGAGCGGCCGGGACGTTCGATTGCTCCAGCGGACAAGGGTTAATTAACTTCATCAACCGCTACAACTCGCCGAACCTGGTTGGCGTTGACTTCGATATCGAAGGCAGCCAATCCCAGCAAGTTGTGGACAACCTGATTACGGCCACCATCGCAGCCGAGAAACAGTTTCCCAATCTGTTATTCAGCTTTACCATTCCTTCGTTTGGTTCGCTCCAGGCCAATCCCATTACCGGCCCGGGCGTCGCAACCACAGTGGTCAAGGAAATCCAACGCTTGAACCTGGGCGGGAATTTTGTCATCAACCTGCTGACGTTCGATTACGGGATCGTCAGCCCAACCGTCTGTGTTGTGGTGAACAACCAGTGTCAGATGGGACAATCCGCCATTGCCGCAGTGCAGGCCCTCAACCAGCAGACCGGAATTCCGATGAGTCACATAGGATTCACGCAGGACATCGGACAGGCCGATACCCAAGGTGAGGTCACCACGTTGCAGGACATCGATACCCTCAACGCCTTTGCAGTATCCAACGGCTTGCCAATTTCCTGGTTCTTCTCGTTTGATCGCGATACTCCCAATGGAACCAGCGCAGACAATATGAACGGAAATGGAGCCCCACCCCTGGCCTACAACCAGGAATACATCAAGACTCTCAACACCCAATAGCTGAATGGAACCAGCCGATTCGCAGGGTGCCCCATCCTTTCGCGTTGTTTGCGAAAGGATGGGACCATGCCATCAACGCCGTTTGCTCACGGAATCTTGTTACGGCGATGAATTTCCTCATTGCGAATCATCATTCTCATCACCGTCCTCGGGGTTGGGCTGTATCACCAGCGATGCCGTTGCCGTGGCGTTGCTGTAGTTCGCATCAGCGCTGGTGAACACGGCTTGCACGGTGTACGTGCCGACTTTATTCGGAGGACGCAGGCTTCCGTTGTAGGTAATCACCAGTGAACCGCTTACGGGCGCTCCTCCTACACCGGTCACTGTGGCCGGACAGCTGTGGCGATGGCCGTTGTGAATAATGCCGGTGGGACAACTCAGAATCAACGATGGCGTTGCCTGCGAGATCGTCAGTGCGCCGTTGACAAAGGCGAAGCTGTAATTGGCGGCGGCCAGTGTGCCTGGCCCAATCGTGATCGGATACGTTCCCACGGACGAGCTTGACGTTGCACTGGTGCTGAACTGAGGGGTGCCGCTGATCACTGCAGCACCATCGCCGTTCACAAATCCGATAGAGGTAAAGGTAAATGCAGGCAGAGGACTGCCAAAGACGATTACCTGGTTATCTGCGGTGAGCGTGAGTGTTGCGGGAGTGACCACAACATTGGTGCTGGCCGTCGAAGCCTCAAATGTGCCGCCGCCGGAGAAGTTTGCAGTGAACGAATGATTGCCGGCCGGCAACGAAATGAGGGAAGCTGGCCGAACCGCTCGCATCCAGCGGCGCTGTCCCCAGTACCGTCGCCCCATCCTGGAGCGTGACAGCTCCAGCCGGGATCCCCTGAGCTGCGCTAACCGAAGCGGTCAGGCTGACGGAATTACCGTAGACAACCTGGCTGGCCGAAGGCAGCAGAGCCGTCGTGGTATCGAGCATCGTTACAGAACCAAAGTTGAGAAGCGCGTAATTCGCATCACCGGAATATTGGGTGGTATACGTGTGGGGTGCAGCGGTCACGCCGGCAATCGGAATTTGAGTGATGCGGCCCGCGATCGCGGTGCTGGCAACGACGTTCCCATTCTCAAGGATATTAATCGTGCCTGTCGGCGTCGCCGCAGCTTCATAGCATCAGAGAGCGAGCGCTTCGTGTGGTGGCGGCTGCGCCATTAGCGGGAGGAGGCTACCATGCGTAGGAAATCACTTCCATCAAGTAATTCTTAATGGTCTTTTTACTTTTTTAGAAATGTGGAATCGAATCAGAAGCGGCGAATCTTCCTTGAGTTTGCTTCCATATTTTTTTTCATAGCTCAATATCACTTGAACACTGGTTCCGCTTTGGAACTATGGTTTGCTCGGCTGCATCATTGCGCCGCTGGTAAAAAGTTTTTAACAACACGATTTTGCTCTTGTAATCAAATTAAGACGTGTGATAAACCTCTCACACTTTTAACTTAGTTCCAGGCATGTTGTGCATCACCGCCGGGTATTTCTGGAGAAGCGCGGTCCTTTAGTTCTCTGCTGAAACACAGTAGTAAAGGAGACTCCATGAGTCGGCGGCCTCGCCTTGCAGGTTGTTTCTTGCCGGACAGCGTCCTATTCAGATCAATCAGCCTGTTTCTTGTATGGGCGATGGTGATGACCTCTCTTCCGGCCTATGCTGCGCCAAGGTCCGATGAATGGTCGACCGCATGGGGTTCGATTTCGGCCGCGTATGAGCAAAACGCGATCGCGCAGCTGACGAAAGAGCTACAACGTCGTCGACGCGTAACTGCCACTCCGGTGGTGGCCGGAGCGCTCGTGCGCCCAGTTCAGTCCAGCGGGCTTGAAGTATTTGCCGGCTTCGCCGATAGCTCCAGCCCCAGCGCTAATTTCCCTACGCCCTGGCAAGGCGCGCCGAACACAATATTTATCGGCGGCGGCTCGCCTGTCACTGCGGGCGCCCTTCGCCTCGACAACACGAGCGGCGCTCCGCTGACCATCGACAGCGTTTCGGTTGATCTCGAAAGAAGCAACGCTCAGTTCAACCTGTGGGGAAGTTTCACCATTCCTGCCGACGGGTCGGCGATCCTGACGCAAACGCAGGCGGGAAACTTTGATACCAGCGCCTTTCCCATTGTCTCTTGTGGTGGCACTCTGGCCGCGGGCGAGACACGCATTCCCACGATCACGGTTACAATAGGCGGAACGCCGCAGACCTTTGTCGATACAGCGCATACGCTCGACACCGGCGGCTTCGATCTATCCTGCCGCGGCAATGAATCCCTGCAGTGGCGACAGGTCGGCACTACCGGTATCGACCATCCTGTTGGACACCTGGCTCTTCAGCCTGCAAGCTCGTCTGCGTCCGGCGGATCACCTATCACCGTGTCGGCCGGATTGACCGACGCATCCGGCGGGCCGCTTGCCAACGTGACCGTGAATTTTCAGATCTTGAGCGGACCCAACTCGGGACAATCATTCCAGAGCGTCACCGATAGCCAGGGCAACGCGAATTTCACCTATACCAGTTCGAGCGCAGGCGCGGACATTGTGCAAGCGTCGGTTCAAAATGCGAGCTCAGCTACGTTGCCTTCCGGACAGGCCGTCGTCAACTGGCAGTCAGCTTCCTGCGGTGGAGGGTCGCAACAAACCGGAACAGCGCACCTGATCTACATCGGAGCAACTGCCGGTGAAGTCAATGACAATGTGGAACTGGCAGCTTTGCTCACTGACGCGAACGGCGTGCCCGCCAGTGGGCGTTCTCTCACTTTTACGATGCAAGGCCAGAATCTGATCGGTAGCACCGACGCTACGGGAGTTGCGCGAGTGGTCATGCTCGCCTCTTCGCCGGGCCCGGTCCCGGTCAGCGTGCAATTCTCCGGGGATACTACGCTGCCGTCGCTTCAGGCTTCCACCACCATCAACATCGATCGCGAAGAGACCCGCATTCGCTATACCGGCACAACACTGGTAAGGACTGGCAGCCCGCAAACCGTTACCGGCGTGCTGGTCGATCCAGACAGCCTCGCGCCGATCGCCAACAAGCCGGTCGTTTTTACGGTGGGTACGACCATAGCGAGTGCGGTCACTGACGTGAACGGCGTTGCGACGGCAAGTCTTACTCTTACGCCAACGCAGGTCGGACCTTCCTCTATCACCGTCTCGTTTGCGGGCGACGACTTCTTCAAACCATCCGTTCAAACCGCATCGATCACTATCTATTCACCGGCAGCATTCGTGGTGTGGGGTGGTAATACCGGCGGCCTCAAGATCGGACAGCGGATAAATTTCTGGGGTGCACAGTGGGAGAGCCAGGTCATCAACGGGCAATATTTTGCGGCCAACCCCTCCTTTAAGGGATGGTCAGGTTCAACCGCGGCTGCGCAACAGTGCCAGGTAAATGTTACGCCGTCATCCCTGACTCCTGCCTGCTGGCAGGTGAAGCCCGGTCAGAGTTTCCCGCCCACTGGAACCCTGCCGGACTTTATCGAAGTAATCGTCTCCACCGTGATCGACAAGTCGGGCGATACCGTCTACGGCAACGTCGCCTGTGGCGCGGTGATCAAAATTGACCATACGCCACCTTATGGCGCCGTACCCGGACAGCCGGGGTTTGGCACTATCGCCGGAGTCAATGGCGACTGCGCCGGAGTCTTTCCGCAGCCTGCTGTAGTTTCCGCATCGCAAAGCCAGCCTGCGTCCGTGCTGCCGAACCAGCAAATCACCATCAGTACCACGGTGAACAACGCGTCCGCTGCAACAGCGGCCACTGGCATCACCGTGAACGAAACGTTGGATGGCCTCACGCCCGGCACCGCATCTCTCAATCTGGGAACCGCGGCCCCCAGCGGAAGCGCTGCCGCCACTTTCCAGGCAACGGTTCCAGGCATTCCCGCACGTCAGGGATCGGAAACCGCTACGGACTACATTCAACGCCTGGCGTCGTTGAACGGACGCATCTTTACCGTCAGCGGCGAAGTCAATTTCACAGACAGTTTCCAGCAGACGTATTTGCCGGTGGATGTCTCGTCGCAAAGTATTCTGAAAATCCCCATCGTCACTCTGGCCCTGAGCGGCCCCGCCGTGGTGAGCCCGGGAGCCAGCACCAGCTACCTGTTTACCGCCACGAATATTGGTTCGGCGGTTGCTTCTTCCGTGCAGGTGAATGTCTCTCTGCCGGATGGATCAACACAGGCCTTCACGGTCAGCAATCTTGCGCCCGGATCGAGCTTCAGCCAGCCTGTCAGTTTCACGCCTGGGGCAATCGCTCCGAAGGGCGCCAGTGAGACCACTGACCAGTACCTGGCTCGCCTTGCCGCAGCCGATGGTCAATTGCTTACTTCCACGGCTGATGCAAATTGGACGGACGCGAATGGAAATCCTTACGGCGATGTCGGCCAGGAAATATTCTCCACCATGCTGCGCATCCCCATTCTGAATTTCACTGGAACGGCCCCGGCGACGCTGCTTCCCAGCCAGGATGCCACGCTGAACTTTAGCGTGAACAACAGCGGTGGCTGCACCGCTGCGCAAGCCAACCTGCAGGTAACAAACCCTGACAACAGCGTGAGCAGCGCTCCCCAGTTTCCACTGGCAGCCGGGGATAGTGCCACAGAGCAGACCACATGGCACGTCACCGCCGTGCAAGGCCGGCTTCCGAGTGAAACGGATACCACGTATCTCGCGCGTCTGACTGGAGTCAACAACACGACGCTGAACTTTGCGGCGAGCCTCGGGTGGTCCGATCCCGCGGGCGGAACGTATGGACCGACGTCAGGCACTGTGAGTTCCAAAAAAGTCGTACCCATCGTTACGGTTGCGCTCAACGCGCCGGCAACTGCCCAAGCAGGGACGACGATAAGCTACGTCGTTTCCGTCACGAATGTCGGTGGCGCGACCTCCCCGGCCGTAAGTCTCACAGTGACCTTGCCGGATGGCAGCGTGCAAACTCCGGCCGTGGGCGCACTGACACCGGGAACGACTTTCCAGACGAATATCAACTTTGCCATTCCCACAACTCAATCTGCCGGAACTATCTCCGCCGAGGCATCGGTTCTATGGAATGACGCGATTGCAAATGGGTATGGCCCGTTATCCGCGCTTGCGCAGACGACCGTCACCAATCCGGCCCAATTCAACTCGCTGGTACTGGCGCCGGCCATCGCCGGGCCGGACGTAACCGGCACCTCGCAGACGCTGACCGCGACGTTGAAGGATTCCAGCGGAGTCGTGATCCCGAATGCAACCGTACAATTCGCGGTAACCGGAGCAAATCCCACGACCGGCACAGCAACCACGAACGCCGGTGGTCAAGCAGTCTTCACTTACAGCGGCACACACAGCGGCAACGATGCCGTACAGGCGACCTCCGGGACCGCGGTTTCCAACACTGCGGCGGTAAGCTGGGTCACCCCGATACAGAACATCTCCACTAGCACGATCTTTGGGCGCTTCTTTACTTCCGATGGCTCAGGCGGATTCAATACCCCGGCTACAGCCACGCCTGCGTTCACGCAGTCTTTTCCGACCATCAACTTCAATCCCCCGGCAGGCACGGTTCCCGGAAACACATCCGGCATCGGGGTGAACACTCGTCCATTTACTGACGTCACCACCGATTTGAATGGCAACTTTACCGGAACCATTGTCGCGCAGGGCAACGGTGTGCAGGCCGGTCTGAATTCGCTGTTTACCTTCCAGGCGGTCTTCACGAGCTCCTTCACGGTTGCCAGCGCCGGTGATGTGGTGCTGAGCTTCTTCTCTGATGATGGCTTTATCCTCGGAGTCGGAGGAGGCGCGACGCGAGTCAGCGGTCCGCTGGTCAATGTGCCGCCTTCCGGCCTCACTGCGTTTGAATCTCTGCCGGTGATCGGGGCGTTCAACAATGCCACCGCGCCCGTGGCAAACACCATCGTCGTTCATTTTCCCGCTCCCGGCAGCTATCCATATGAACTGGATTACACCGAATGCTGCGGCGGCCAGGAAGTATTGACCATGGCAGTTGGCCAGGCCAACAGCAAGGGCGTACCGCCAACCGGATCGCTGACACTCAGTCCGATTAATCCGCCCACGCTCGCCGCGGGGCAAACGCAGACGTTTACTGTGAAAGCCTCGGACGCTTCCGGGGCGGCAGTTCCCAATCTCGGAGTGGCGCTGATTATCAATGGCGCGAACATGCAACAGTTGAGCGCGACCACTGATGCCACCGGCTTGGCCACCTTCAGCTACAGCGCCGTGAACGCCGGCACCGACTCACTCCAGGCGATCGGCAATATCAGTGGCCTGGGTGCGTTCTCCAACCTGGTGAATGTGACCTGGACCGTGCCCGCCGGCGGCGGTGGTGGCGGTGGAACAACTACCTTTGCCCCGCAAGGCTGGATCGGCCAGCCATTGATCGGGACCGTGACCCAGGGTCAGCTTCCCATCACGGTCGCGCCTGGCATCTCGCTAACCTCGGGAACACTGGAATACTGGCCGACCTCCAATCCCGCGGATGTGCATGTGATCAACGGCAACACCACCGGCTCAGGCACAATCGGTACATTTGATGGGACGAACCTCGCCAGCGGCGGATACACCATTCAATTGCAAGCTACTGCTTCGAACGGTACGCAGCAAACCAGCGTGATTGTGGTGAGTGTCATAGGCGACAACAAGCCGGGAAGAGTCACTTTCAGCACCACCGATCTTCGTGTGCCTCTGGCCGGGATTCCGGTTGCGATTACCCGTACTTATGACAGTCTCAATCGCAACAAGGTGCAGGACTTCGGCTTTGGCTGGAGTCTCTCCACAAGTGTCGACTTACAGGTCGACGCCGCCAACGACGTCAGCTTCACCATCAACGGACAACGGCGCACTTTCTTCTTCCAGGTACAGCCTTCGTCATTCCTGTTCCCATGGCTGCTGCTTCCGAAGTACGTTCCGCAACCCGGGCTTCACGGCTCTCTGACTTCGGATGGATGCAGCGCCTTGCTGCAGGTGCAGGGTAGCCAGTTCTGCTTCCCCAGCGGACCCTATCAGCCAACAACGTACACCTATACCGATCCGCAGGGACGGGTTTACGTGATTACCGCCAGCGGGCAGATCGAATCCATCCAGGATACCAACGGAAACACATTGACTTTCGGCGCAAATGGCATCACCAGCAGCGCTGGAGGAATTACGATTCCGTTTGTTCGCGACAGCCAGAGCCGGATCACCCAGATCACCGATCTCAACGGCAACAACTACAGCTACGCCTACGATGGCTCGGGAAATCTTTCCCAGGTCACGCTGCCCGGCATCACCGGTACCGCTTCCTATTCGTACGATTCCGATCACCTTCTGATCGGCAAAACCGACCCGCGCGGCAATTCCACGTCTGCGGTCTACGGACCCGACGGGCGGTTGCAGAGCATCACAGACGCTCAGGGCAATGTCACCAGGTACGCGTACAACGCCGCAACCAATACCACGACGACCACCAATCCTGACGGCGGTATTGTTGTGCAAACCAACAACAGCTTTGGCAAGCCCGTCAGCATCACTGATCCGCTGAACCGCACCACCACTTATACGTATGACGCGAATCAGAATCTGCTTACACAGACCAACCCGCTGGGCGGCATCACCACCTACACGTACGATGCCAACGGCTTCCAGACATCAGTCAAGGACCCGCTGGGAAACATCAGCCATAAGACTTACAACCAGTTTGGCGGTGTAACATCGGCAACTGACGCTCTCAATAGCAACGCCATCACCATCCAAACCGATGCTGGGTTCAATCCTATTCAATGGAATGATTCGTTGGGACAATTCCTGGCGGCCACATACGATACATCGGGCAACCCGCTCACCGTAACCAACGCCAACGGCAAGACCACAACGCTGAGTTACGACACGCGCGGTAACCTTATCCAGATAAAAGATGCGCTGAATCGAATCATTACCAACGCATATGACGCGATGGATCGTCAGTTGAGCCACACCGATCCGCGCGGAAAAACCACCTCCTACAGCTATGACGCTCTGGGCCGTCTCGGCAGCCAGACGGATGCCAATAACCAGATCACCCGCTACGCCTACGATGACAACGGCAACAAGACGAGCGAAACCGATCCCCTCGGCCGGGCGACCGTCTATACCTTTGATTCTCTGAACCGGTTGAGCAAAGTCACATATCCGGACAATACCACCACGCAGTACACCTATGATTTCCGCGGAAACAAACTGACCGAAACCGATCAGCTTCTGCGTGTTAACAAATACGTTTACGATTTGGCAGGGCAGCTCACGAGCATCACCTTCGCCTCGGGCACGCCGGACGCTGCGACCGTTTCTTATACCTACGATAAGAACGGACGGAAATTGACTGACACCGATGGCCGGGGCAATCACACCACCTATGGCTATGATGCGGCGGGCCGATTAATTACCGTCACTGATGCCCTGGGCAGGATTACCACCTACGGCTATGACGCCGACAATCGGCGTACCAGCGTCAAGGATCCCAACCAGCACACCACCACGTTTGCTTATGATGCCCGCGGCCGGCTGGTCACGGTGAAGTACAACGATCTGACCACCACCACTTACACCCACGACGGCGCCGGCAATCAACTCACAATGACTGACCAGGCGGGCCAGGTCACCGCCAAGACGTTTGATGAAGTAGGCCATCTGATTTCGGTGAAGGACGCGCTGCAACAGGTCACCCAATACGCTTACGATCCGGACGACAATCTGGCGAGCGTCACCGATGCCAATCTGCACGTTACCACCTACGCGTATGACAACCTGAACCGCAAGGTCGGGCGCACGCTGCCTTTGGGCATGTCTGAAACCAACAGCTATGATGCGGTCGGGAACCTGACGTCGAACACCGATTTCAACGGCCATACCACTACCTACGCCTACGACGCCATGAACCGGTTGCTCAGCAAGCAGCCCGACACTTCGCTGCATCAGTCAACGGTAAGCTTTACCTACACCGCCACCGGTCAGCGAGCTTCCATGACCGACGCCAGCGGCACCACTACCTACACTTACGACAATCGTGATCGCGTGAGCAGCAAGTCAACGCCCGCGGGCACGCTCAGCTATACCCGTGACGCCGCAGGCAATGTGTTGACCACTACGTCGTCCAACGTAAACGGCGCATCGCTGGCGTATGGCTATGATGCCGACAACCGCCTTGTTTCCGTTAATGACAGCCGTTTGCTGGCGCATGGCGCCGCCTCCGGCGTCACTTCTTACAGCTACGATCCTGCAGGCAACCTGCAGAATTACACCTATCCCAATGCCGTGCAGACCAGCCACGTTTATGACGCGTTGAACCGCATCACCCAGATCGGCTCGACCAAAGGGTCGCAGCTCTCCAGCTTCAATTACACGCTGGGCGCGGCCGGAAATCGCCTGTCCGCTTCGGAACTCGGTGGCCGTTCAGTGAGCTACGGCTATGACGTTGACTACCACCTGACCTCTGAAGCCATCTCGGGTGCGCCTCAAGGCGCGAACGGGACCGTGACCTACACGTATGATCCCGCCGGCAACCGGCAACAGCAGAGTTCCACGCTGAGCGCTGTTCCCAGCGGTGTCTTCTCTTACGATGCCAATGACCAGCTCTCCACCGATAGCTACGACGCCAACGGCAATACCACTTCGTCCGGTGGAATTTCAGACAGTTACGATTTTGAGAACCACCTGATCCAACACGGTACCGCGACCACGATCGTCTATGACGGCGATGGCAGGCGCGCGGCGGAAACCTTCGGCGGCACAACCACGCAATACCTCATCGACGATCTCAACCCCACCGGTTACTTCCAGGTACTGGATGAACTCTCAGGCGGCTCGGTCATCAGGACGCACGCCTATGGACTCGGCCACATCAGTGAAGACCAGCTGATCAACGGCGTCTGGACGCCAAGCTTTTATGGCTATGACGCTCATGGCAGCGTACGCTTCCTGTCCAATGCTGCGGGCAGCGTCAGCGATACCTATCAGTTTGACGCTTTCGGCAACGCGATCAGCGGCACTGGCTCAACGCCCAACAATTACCTGTACAGCGGTGAGCCGTTTGATAACACCACAGGTCTATACCAGCTGCGGGCGCGCTGGTATCAGCCGGGGACCGGAAGGTTTTACACCAGGGATTCACTGGAAGGCGTTCCTTGCTTCCCCGCCAGCTTCAGTCCTTATATGTACACCAGCGGTGATCCGGTCAACATGATTGATCCAACTGGGCACGATGAAGCGGTGGAAGAGGCGGAGATCGACAGTGCACTGCTCCTGGGTGGATTGCTCATTGCGGTGTACGCCGTGGGAAGGCAGGTAGCCTGCGTGCTGGCTGTAGTTGCCAGTGTCCTCTATGGGGTCGCGCTTTACGCCGGCAATGTTGAAAGCATCCAGTTGGACTTCAGCACCTGCTCGGCAACTGTCACTCCAGGAAAGCCGAGATGTAACCCATGCATCCCGCCGGTTGGCACGATTGCCTACCGTCTCGATGTTGAAGGGCCGCCGCACCGGGGTGTTCCAACGCCGCATTGGCACCTTTATCAGATGAACCAGAACCCTAACAATTGCCAATGCTTCTGGGCTGACATACCGGATAACAGAGGAGGATTTGGTTCAGGCCCGCCACCTCCGGGCTCGGTTCCGATCACGCCGGCGGGCGGCGGCGGATTCGCTCCATGACATGTTTCAGCTTTCGTTAGACCGCATCGCGCATGGCGATGAATTAACCGGGGGTCAGGCGTGCGTTCAGGCCCCTTCTTTCGGAGGCGGCGTGGCTAATGAAATAATTCCTGAGCCGCCTCCCAGCCCCATCATCTTATCGCTGTTCGAGAAATTCTTACCTGGCAGCTTCAGGTGATCGGTTCATGACACGTTCTTCAGGCCGGCACTTGTAATCTCTTGGATCAGGCGGATGAGGTCACGCGGCGGGTACGGCTTTGCCAGCACTACGATATCGTCCCTAAGCTTCGTGCGGCCCTCATTCAGAAGTTCCTCCGTCATGACATTGCCGGAAAGAAGGACCATGGAAGTGTGGCAGCGATCGCGCAATTGCGTGCAGAGTTCGATTCCACTCATGCCTGGCATGACGACGTCAGCGATCACCACATCCGGCTGGAAGACATTGAATGCTGCCAGTGCGTCTTCACCCGAATACCTTGATATCGCCTGATAACCAGCGGATTTCAGAATGGTGCAGAGTGAGTCGGCGATCGATTTGTCGTCGTCTACAACCAGTATTCGCGTTTTCAACTTGCCTCCTTTTCGCCGGGACATGCAGTGGAAACCGTTGCGGACTTCAGCAGGATGGAAAAAACCGTGCCGTGACCGCGACGGCTTCGAACGCGAAGGCGTCCTTGATGCCGCTTGACGATCTCGTGAGTAATCCACAGTCCCAGCCCGGTTCCGACGGATTCCTTCGTGGTAAAGAATGGTTCAAAAATTCGCTTCAGATTTTCTGCCGGGATACCTTCACCGGTATCAGCAAACGTCAGGCGCACCCAACCGTCGCCGTTCCACCTCGCACAGTTTGTCCTGATTCGAATGTGGCAACCTGAAACACTCGCATCAATCGCGTTGGTGAGAATGTTGGAAATAACCTGTCTTAGCTCTCCCGGGACGATTGTCACCTGCAGGTTGGTATCGTGTTCAGACCGGATGGTTATGCCGCGCTGCAGCAGCCGCGGCGCATACATGTCTAAAACCTCGTTAATGACCACCGAGGGGTTCACAGAAGTGGGCATTGTATTTTCACGATAGAAACCAAGCGTGCGTCTGGTTAGTTGGGCGACACGCACAAGCTCCTTCTCCGCGCTATCCAGGCATTGCCGCGCCTCCCGGGTCAGGTTCTTGTCGAGCGAAGCAAGGTATACACAATTCAGAATCAGTTCGAGCGGGTTGTTGATTTCGTGCGCCACCGTTGCCGCCATTCGGCCCACGGACGCCAGCTTTTCGCTGCGAATCAGTGCCCGCTCCGCCCTCTTATGTGGCGTAATATCCAGCACGACCGAAATACCTGTATCCCGGGCCCCCTGGACAGTTGCAGACGATATGAGCACTGGGATTCGAGTACCGTCCTTCCGCAGGTACTCTTTTTCATAGGAAGAGTCGACGCCCGCGGCGCTTAGTCGCTGAAAAGCCTGGCTGTCGGCAACTTGGTATTCAGGGGGAGTAATGCGAATCCAGGTCAATTGCTTCGACTGCAGCTCATGGCGCGAATAACCCACCATTTCAAGGAAGCGGTCATTGGCATCTGTGATCCGCCCATCGCCCGTCCAGGAGAAAACGCCCACCATTCCCGAATCATAGATTCTTCTGAGTCTCTGCTCACTTTGTCTGAGTTCTTCTGTTCGTTGCTCCAGCATTTTTTCCAGGCCCTGCTTCGCGGCCTGCAACGCACGATCGGTTTCGCGCAGCCGGAGTACATGAATGCCGGATTGCGACACCAGGGCATCGGCTTGAGATGAAATGAGCGCGCCGATGAGGTCTTCGGCTTCCTCCAGCCGTTTCACCAACTCCGCGTAAGTAAGTTCAGCGTGCGCCATGCCCCAGTTCCTTTGCTCCAAGCGCGGCTAACACGCGATCTGTGTGTTCGAGATTGCCGGTGATCCGTACTGGGTTGGTATCGGAAAAGACAAGCAGCGCCGGGGTCAAGAAGACTTTCCATTGCAGCGCCTTCGAATGGTCCTGGAACACATCCACAACCTCGAATCCTCTGCCACCGAGATGGTCTCTGCATAAGTCAGACAAGTTGGCACGGGCCTTCTCAGAATTGATTTCATTGCCGGCCACGAACAGCACCATGCGTGAACTCTTGCCATTTTTCTTATGTTCAGTTCCAGGGCCCACAGTACCCACGTCTCCGTTATCATGTTCTTGCGTTGCCGCCTTCACGGCGTTTACTCATCCTGGCTGCGCGATTTTCCCTCGCGCGAGCAGCTTCAATCTCCAATTCCGAGACCTCAATCTCGGCAGCCCCCAGCGCAGCCTGAAGACGCGCGGTTTCCGCTTCGAGTTCAGCTTTCCGTCTGTTCACCTCAGCCTTTTTGGCCGCCATCTGTGCTTCGGCTCGTCTAAGGTCAAGGTCGTCCTCCGCCTCTTTCTCCACGCGCGCCGTGCCGGTGAGCACACCGCCGCCGCTGGCGTACACCTCTGCGATATCTACTCCATGGTTTGTAATTCGGAATTCACGAAGTTGATTCGAATGATGCATGCCGCGCGATTTAACGACGTCGATGATCCGGTTGGTTTCGCCGCCGGATTCGATATAACGAAGGGCCACGATCGTATCGACGAGAGACGAGGCTTGCTGGCCGGCAATGTCGCCCGCCTTGCCGCTCTCATCTGTCTGGTTGACAACCAGCAGCGTGATTCCTGACTCACGGCAGACTGTTATCAGGCGAACCAGGAAATCGAACGACGCCTGCGCTGCGCCGGTGCGCCGGACAGCGGAGATCGCATCCAGAACGACGTGCTGCGGCGAAAATTCCCTCATCACGTCAACCACGCGGACCAGATGCTCCTCAATACCCATGGTCTCCGGCATGGCCGTAAGTGAACGCAGGATCCCCGACTTCAGGCTTGGCCGGAGGTCGGTCCCGGAACTGAGCATCGAGCCGACTAAGGCTTCGATTGACTCTTCGAAACCTATGAACAGGACTTTTTCTTTCCTTTTTGCAGCCGCACATGCGAATACGCTTGAAAGCGTCGTCTTGCCCGTTCCGGAGGGGCCACTGATCAGCACGCAACAGCCTTGCGGATATCCTCCACCCAGAATTTCATCCAGCTTCCTGCTGCCGCTCGTCACCGGCGGACCGAGCGGTTTGTGACGCAACTCGGCTCCGGAAAGAGGTATGAACTTGAGACCTCCTGGGCCTGCAATATATGGATATTCGTTCTTTCCGTAATCGGAACCTCTGTACTTAATGACGCGAAGCCTGCGCGTCGTTACTTGCTCTCTGACGCGTTGGTCCATGTGGACGACGCAATCGGCCAGGTAATCAAGGAATTCATAGTGGCCATTCGCTTCGCTAGCCGATCCCCGCTTCACGGTCAGAACAGAAGTGAATTTATGATCAACAAGCCAGTCGTTCAGAAGAAATAGCTGCTCCCGCTCCCGGGCGGAATCATTGAAATAACGAAGCAGGACATCGATAGCATCGAAAACGAGTCGCTCAGCCTTAATCTCTCTGGCGGCTCCCTCCACGATTGAAAGCAGGCCCTTGAGATCAAACGATCCTGATGTGGTCATCTCGTAATCAATGTGGCCGTCGATCAACAACAGCAGCTTTCGTTGCTCGAGGGCGGCCAAGTCCCAACCCAAAGTGAGAGCGTTTGCGCGAATAGCGGCAGGACGTTCTTCGAACACAACCAACACCCCGGGTTCGCCCGCCATCGTCCCTCGAACCAGGAATTCAAGGCCCAAAATGCTCTTGCCTGTCCCAGGCCCACCGCTGAAAAGAGTAGTCCGGCTCTGCGGAAGACCGCCGCGAAGGACCTGATCAAACCCGGCATTCCCCGTGGGGACGCGCGGCAGTGCGATGGTCTTAAGAAGCGTACCGCTGGCCCGAGTGACCATTGATCTCAATGTGCCTCCGAAAAAGCGTGCTTTTATAGTTTTTGACCGGTTCCGTCTGGCGCCTGAAGACAATCAGCCGTCCAGCAGTGATATGGCGCAACATTTCAATAGATGCAAAATTCCGGCAGCCGCGTTGGAAACGGCTTCAATCTCGCCATTGACGCGAATGAGAACGAAGGCAACCAATCTCAAGGGGCATCGGTTCCGTAGGGTTGAAGTATGGCGCGGCTCGACTGCGCGTCTGTCACCGGTTATACGCAGTGAACGGCCGATGGAGGGAATGCCTGCCCCTTATCGCAGCACTTGGGGCGCATGATGGTGCGCCCCCAACCGCTCTAATGCGTTGCCGACCACACCAGCACTTTCCATTGCGAAAAGTCCGTTCCCTTGAGCGTTCCCAGGGCTCCTGTCAGGTACTTCAGCCGCCCGGTTGCCGGTGTGGCTGTCTGGTAACGGTCGGCCAGGAAGTACGGAGGCAGAGTCTGCAGATAAAGCGAGGCTCTCACGGTTAGAGTGTCGAGCGAAACGCCTTGCGGTATGGCAATCTCATAACGCACAATCGACTGCCCTTTGCCGCTTGTGTAGATCGGATCCTTGGCCGCGTCTCCCTCGGGTAGCGTCGCCTGCAGATAGAACTCCGGAATCTTCAGATCAGGCGGACCGGTTGGAGACCAGCCGGCAGGCAGCAGGCGATTGTCTTTGATTACGTGATCGCGCCGGGTGAAGCTGGTTGTAATCTGATGGTTTGCATCCTCGGTGAGTTCCTCATAGATCTGCACCTGATCGGAACGGGTGATGGGGTTCGCCTGGCTGAAGTGCGGCTGGTATTGGCCGTTCGCGAAGGATTCCGTCGGCAGGACATTCCCGCTGGAATCTACGATCTGTCCCATGTCGTTGGTGTTTCCAGAGACAAAGAATCGCGCCCCGTTATTGAACGCCTCAAATTGAAGGAACGCGCGCCGGAATCCGACTCCGCTGGGGAAGCGATGTCCGGCCAGGTTGTTCACGATCACCTGAACGCTGAGCCTGTCACCTTGCGCGTGGAGGCTGTAAATCCCGACCGTTGCCGAAATGTTCTGAACCTGCTGCACCACGTTGTCTACGGCCTTGTCGAGATCGGTGGTGAAACCGGTCATGTAGTCTTTCGTCCGCACGCCCAGAACGTCGTTATTTCCGTTTTCATTGACCGGCTGCAGGAACATCTCCTGCAGGAATCCGTTGGCTCCCAAAAGCTCATGGCGGCGATAGCCCTCATCGCGGTAGCGGACGTTGATCTGGTCCGGTGTCGCCAGGTGCTCGGTTTGCGGAAGCGTCAGGTCCTGTACCGCGGCCATCCGCGTCTTGATCTGGAACACATCGATGTTCTGTTTCTTGTTGACGTAGCCGGTGGGCATGTGGCATTCCTGGCAGGTCTTGGGCGTTGTCCCCACCGATCCATATTCATTGCGATATTGGCTGTTCAGCCATTCCACATAGGTCGCCTGCTCTACTTCGACTGTGTTCGGCTGCGGGCTGTCAAACACCGGCAGCACGATCGTGTGGCAGCTTCCGCACATCTGCGGCGACTGAATGTACGCGTTGTACTTGGGCTTGATTCCCATCGCCGTGTCCATGGGATAGGTGGTGACCACGTTGTCCTTGAATGGCCCGTTGAGCTCGTCGTTCGGCGTGAGATCGAACTGGCCGTTGATCTTCTTCGCCAGGAAGTAACTCAGGCTGCTGTCTGTCGGCGGAGCCATCTGATGGCAGACCATGCAGCTGATGCCGTCGCGCGCGAGCCCTCCGTAGCGGAAGGCATCCGTGGATTGATCCGTGTCGTAGACGAAGTTCACTTTGAAGGGCAGGTTCGGATAGTCGTGGGCGAACGCTCTTTTGCCCATGACTCCGTGGCAGCCCATGCAGGTGTCGATTACCTTTTGCTGGTTTTGGGGCTGGCTTTTCAGGAAGGCCAGCTCGCTATCCAGTTGCGAATAGAAGACCGGATCGCGTCCGGCAAGCCCCATGGGGGACCAGCGCCACTCACCATAAGGCGATACATTCATGTCAGGAAGAATGACCATGCTCGGTCCAAATCCGGAATTGGAAAGGCCGCCATGGCATGCCAGACACTGCGCCGAAGTAACAAATTGCGGGCTCGTATCCGGATCCAGGGATTTGGGATACTTCTGTACATAGTCGTCCAGCGGCTCTGGCGGCATTCTTTGCAGAACTGGCGACGCTGTCAGCCGGGCAAGATGGCGGACAGGCTCGCTCGCCAATACGGCGTTCTGCGCGTGCTGGGGAAAGCCTTCGCTGGCCACCGGATCAGCACCACTTTTACCGATGCCGCACGCTCCAGGAGGCTTGGAAGGAATTGTCATCCAGGAATCGTCAACCCGGTATTGCAGCGGCCATCCCGGCCCGCCCTTGATGTTGGTCAAGCTCGCAAAGGTGTGTTCCTTTTCCGCTGACGCATGGCAGCGAAGGCAGTACAGCCCGTATCCCGCATTGGGATACTGGAACGGGTCGGCAAAATTCATGGGAAAGGTTTCGCTGTTCCAGACCTCGCCCCAGAACCAGCCGTCGCGCGACTTGGCTGAATTCTTGATCATGAAGGTCCAGTCGTTCGAGCAGCCGAGCTTATTCTCCGGGATATCCGCATAGCGCGCCGCCGGTGCAGGACCAAATTGTTCCTTGATGATGACCGCGCCATCAGGAATGTCACCGTTACGGTCGCCCAGCAGCCAGTTGGAGACCTCAGGGGAATAGAAGATACGCACCGGCGGATGCACGATCGCATCCTTCTGATTCATGTAAGGTCCGGTATCGCGTACCCACTTGTCTTCACACCAGCCGAGCTTGCGGTACTCGAGCGTGCTCAGGTAGGCGAGGACCTGTTTCTCAAACTCTACCGGCTCCCCTGCTTTCGGCAGATTGGCCGGCAAGCGCAACTCCGCCGGAACCGGCTTCGCATTGGGGCAAGGGTTGGGAATTTTCTGGGCGTTTGCCTGGCTTAGAGCGCAAGCCAAAATGAAAATGACGATCGAACAGTGCCGCGCAACAACGGTCTTGCATGAACGGCCGTGCATAAAGGTCTCCCAAGTCTGTCAGGGATGTTTTTGCATTGTGGTAAGGGCCCGCCGTATACGCAAGCAAAAAAGAAGTTATCGCGATGAACGAATACCATTTTGGAACTGGCGGTTTCACCAGATTTAAGAGTGCGCCGCGCCTCTTTCTGTCAACTTGAAATACGCTGTCGGCGTAGTGCCCAGCGTTTTCCTGAACATCGAAATGAATGCGCTCGGGGTGCTGTATCCGGCTTCAAGCGCAGAATGGGTAACTTTGGCGCCATCCGCCAAAAGCCGCATGGCTTGCATGAGACGAAGCTGTTGCCGCCACTTGCCGAAGGTCATACCTGTCTCTTCCTGAAAGAGTCTTTCCACCGTTCTTTTGCTGGCGCCTCCGGCTCTGCAGATTTGAGCGAGCGTTTGAGTGTTACCCGGGTTGGCCATCATTGCGTCCGCAATTCGGAGGGCCCGCGGATCAGACAGGTGAGGGAGCTGCAGCGGCACCATCTGAACCGTTTGCAACTGGTCAAGGACTACATCGATCACGTGGCGTTGCCAACTGGTGGTTTTTCTCAACAGCCGAACGCCGCAGGCGTGAAGGATCAACTCCTTCAGCAGCGGCGAGACGTTCACCACGCAGCAATTCCGCGGCAAGCTTTTCGCCAGCCGCGGTTTCAAATAGAGAGTTCGCATAGAGACAGCGCCTGACATCACGATGGCGTGCGCGACAGTCGCTGGTATCCAGACGGCTCGCGCCGGCGGGACGACCCACGTATCGCTGCTGGTGCGAACCGTCATGACCCCGTGCGAGGCGTAAACCAGCTGATCACGCTCGTGAAAATGCAGTGGAATTACGTGTCCGGCCGGATAGTCATGCGCCAGGGTCGTGATCTGCGACCTGGCGTCCCCGGAACGATCAAAAATTGCGGCTTGTCGCTTTTGCGACATTCATTGTCACAATATCGAAAGTACGTCGATCCCGCAATCGCTACGCTGAGATTGGAGCGAGCGGCATGCCGCTTGATCGTTTTCGATCTGGGGAGGATTTTCATGAAGCAGGATGTAATCGTTCGAACCTGGAGATGGCTGGGCATGTTTCTCTTCGTTGCCGCGATGGCAACATGTCTTACGAACACGGCGTATGCTGCCGACGATCCGGAGCCGTGTTCCGCAAACGTCGAGAGCCGCCAACTGGATTACTGGCTCGGCAACTGGAACATCACCGTCCCGGGCCGCACTGCTGACAACAACAGCAAGAGCAAGGTTTATCTGTCGCTCGACAAATGCGTGGTGATCGAGAGCTGGGAAGACGGTCGAGGTCATGCCGGCGAAAATATGTTTGCTTACAACGCGGAGAACAAGCGCTGGTACGGAATGTTCGCCGACAATCGCGGGCACGTGCACGTTTTTGTTGACGGCAAGGTCGGAGCCGGCTCTGCCGAGTTTTTTGGCCCGAGCCGCGGTCCCAACGGCGAGGCGGTCCTTCACCGCATAAAGGTCGTCCGTCTGGCACCCGATAAAGTCGAGCAACTATGGGAAAAGTCCACGGACAACGGAGCCACCTGGACAGAAGTGTTTCGCGGAGAATACTTGCGCGCAAAATCCTAGAAAAACGGAACGGCTACCGCGATCCAGGTAGCCGTTGTCTTGGCCTGAAAAGTGGCTTTCACTGGCCATACACCAGGACGTGGAACGTTCCCGGAATCGCGGTACGCTGCGGGCGCGGATGCTCGGCCGTCGGAGCGGTCGGAGCAGCAAAGTCAGCGGTGTCCACAAACAGGTGGTGCGTCTTTGTGTCGAGACCCATGGTCTTGGCGCCGTACTCAGTCTTCACGCTTTCGATCTCCCTGAACTTGTCCGGTGAGTCTTCATGAAAGATATGGATCATCCCCTCACGGGTTGAGGCAAAGATCAAGCCTGTTTCCGGATCATACGCAGCCGCATCGACGCCGCCGGAAATGGGAAATGACTGAATCACGCTCCCCTTGTCGGCATCGATCACCACCAGCATCTGGGGGTTGCGGCCGGCGCTGAACAACCGCCGGTGCTCGCGGTCGAGGGCGAGAGCTGTCGGGCCCCCGGCCGGCGCGACCGGCCAGCGCGACTTGATCTTGAGCGTCTTGCTGTCGATGGCCACCAGTTCGCTCTTGTCTTCGATATTGACGTAGACAGTTCCTTTGCCGTCGGCCACCGCAAACTCGGGGCCGCCTCCCAGATTGATGGTGTCCACAACGGTTCCCGTCTTGGCATCGATCACCGTGCAGCTGTTGGGGTCGCCATTCATGGCAAAGACCCGTTTCGATGCCGGATCATAAACAATGCTGTCGGCATCCTTATCGGCCTTGGCTTCCCCCAGGGTCTTGAAGCTCTTCAGGTCAAAAATGACGACTTTGCCCTGGCCGCCGTCGGTGATGAAGCCGCGTCCAAATTCCGGGGCAAGCGCCACGCCATGGTCCTGTTTCAATCCGGCGATACTGCCGATCACCGCGCCGCTATCGGCGTCAAGAACTTTGATCTCAGTGCCGTGTGAGACGTAGACGCGACGCGCGGAGGAATCGACCGTGATGTAGTCAAAGTATTCACGTGTGCTGCCCGCAGCTGGCCCGAGCGGATACTTCTTGAGCTGGTGGTAGCCACCCTCTGCTGCCATCGCCAACGCAACGGCTCCCAGAAGAACAAGAACAGCCGCCATCGTCTTTTTTACTGTGTATGCTTTCACTTTATCCTCCAGTTCGCCTTCAACTGCCCGGACAGTATAAAGCACGCACAGGTGTCTTGAAATCGCACGAGAATTGCGCGAGTCAGGACAGTTCCTGAGCAGGCGAGCGACACAACCGGATCGACGCCATTGCGCGGTGTGTGTTAAGCGGCGCGCGCTGCGGACTGCTTGAGCCAGGTCTCGAAGCGAGTCTTGCCGAGTCGCGCGTTATTGCCCGGAACCAGCGTTCTCTCGCCGATCTTCGCCCCAGCGTAACGCGCATTTGGGTCAGCGATGATTTCGCGAGCATCTTTGAGCGCGTCCAGGCGGCGGCGGACGAGTTCATCCACGCGAAACTGTTCCGGCCCGGCCACTTCGATGATGCCATTCACGGGAGCGCCGACGGCGACCCGTGCAACCGCTTCGGCGACATCGTCGGCAGCCATCGGCTGGAAGAGCACATGAGGCAAACGGACCTTGTTACCGTCAGAGGAAAAGTCGGCCAGCCCCTTGAGAAACTCGAAGAACTGCGTCGCGTGCACGATCGAATATGGAATAGATGACGCTTGGATCAGCTTCTCCTGCGCGATCTTGGCGCGGAAGTAGCCGCTTTCCGACAGCCGGTCGGTTCCCACCACGGACAACGCAACATGATGTTTTACGCCGGCGGCCGCTTCTTGAGTGAGCAGATTACGGGTTGATGTTTCGAAGAACTTCAGCACTGCTGCGTCGTCCCAGTCGGGAGCGTTAGATACATCAACCACTACGGATGCACCCTTCAGCACTTCGGCCAGTCCTTCGCCCGTAACGGTGTTGACGCCCGTGTTCGGCGCTGCCGCTATGGCCTCGTGTCCCTGCTCACGCAACTTGCTGACAAGCTTTGATCCAATCAGTCCGGTACCGCCAATTACTACGATCCTCATAAACTGTCTCCTTTATATTTTCGACCGTGTATTTCGCGGCCGCTGAGATGTAGTTGTGGTTCTTGCTGAAAATTGAGCTGAAGCCCTGAAGCGGCTGAGGTTTGGCTTCAGCCGCTCCATTGGTTTAGGCGGCTTTGCCCGGTTTTGAAGCCACAGTTTTGCCGGGCTGTATTTTGATCTGTTTGGGTTTGGCTTCTTCGCGCTTGGCCAGGGTAACCTTGAGCACTCCATTGTTGAATTCCGCTCTGACGTCTTCTGGATCCACGCTCGGGGGCAGGGTGAAGGACCGGGTAAAGCGGCCGTAGCTGCGCTCGATCCGGTGGAAATTGTCTTGTTGTTCTTCATTCTCCATCTTGCGTTCGCCGCTGAGGGTCAGGACGCCATTCTCCAGGCTGATGTCGAGGTCTTTCTCCTCGATACCCGGTGTCTCCGCGGTTAGAACAATGTTGTGCTCATCTTCATAAATATCGACGGCAGGAACAAAGCTGCCCGCAGTCAGCGTTTGTTCCGGACCGTGGCCGAATGTGGACAGCGGAGTGAAAGGCTGGCCGAAGAGCTGATTCAGGCGGTCCTGGATGAGGTTCAACTCTCCAAAGGGGTGCCGGCGAATGATATTTGCCATGATGTATTCTCCTTTTCTTGTTCTTGTTTGTTTTCGGAAAATTGCAAATGCCGGTTGGCGAACCGGATGATTGGAAAAGTTGTTTTTTGATTTCAGTGCGAGACAGAGCTTACGTTGTTGAGATTACGTCAAGCTCTGTTCACATGGATGCGCCACCGGCGTGAAGGGTTCACCGATCCAGCTTGCGATACCAGTCGCTCACTTTTGTTGTAAATTGGGTGTTGTGAATTGGGTGTTGTGAATTAAAGCAGAGGACGAAGAATCTAGTCCCAAACCGGAGTTACGCTTGGCCCTGTCCTACGAAAAAGCCGGAGTTGACATCAATGCTGCCGATCGCGCCAAAGAGCAGATGAGCTCCTGGGTAGCGCGCGGTGACAGCCGTGTGCTCAATCAGTTAGGTGCTTTTGCTTCGTTGTTTGCGGCGCCTTTCAAGGAATATCGCGATCCGGTGCTGGTGCTCAAGACGGAAGAGCCGGGAACCAAGCAGAAACTTGCCATCCAGCATGGCCGCGTTGAGTCGCTGGCCTACGACCTCATCAATCACCTGATCAACGACATTGCGGTCATGGGAGCAACGCCGCTTTCGGTTCAGGACGCCATTATTTGCGGCAAACTGGAACCGGAAATTGTGACCGGAATGGTGCGCGCCATCGCCAAAGCCTGCCGCGAGCAGGAGTGCACCTTGACCGGCGGCGAAACCTCGGAGCAGCCAGGTGTGCTGGAAGCTGGGACTTACGTCCTCACTGCCAGCGTGGTAGGGATCGCCGAGCGTGAGTACGTTATTGACGGCGCCAGGATCAAAGCCGGTGACAAGGTGTTGGCGATTGCCTCCAATGGCCTGCATACCAATGGATATTCGCTGGTACGTAAGCTGCTGAGCAACGATCCGGCGCTGGCACAGCGGCCGGTGGACGGCAGCACGTTCCTGGATGTCGTTCTTCGCCCGCACCTTTGTTATTACCAGGCTTTGCGCGGCCTCTTCACGAACTCAGGTCTCCATGGCCTGGCGCATATCACCGGGGGCGGCATTGAAGGGAACCTGAATCGCATCATTCCTGCCGGGTTGCAGGCGGTCATCGACCTGCCGTCGCTGAGGGTTCCGGCGGTGATGCGGGTGATTCGCGAAACCGCCGAAGCAACAGATAAAGACATGCTCAGAACTTTCAACATGGGCGTCGGAATTGCCGCGGTCGTGAGCGCCGAAGCAGCCGGCGCGGTTGAGGCGCACCTGACCAAACATGGCTGTGAGAGTTATCCGGTCGGCGAAATTGTGCAGAGTTCTGACGAAGCGAAGATACGGTTTACGGGCTCGCTGAGCTGGCAGCCCCGCATCACAACGTGACAATCGAGAGTTGTTTGAGGAAGGCGTAGGGTTTCGGGCTCTTGCGTGGCAGGGGCACTCTTGCCTGTGCCTTACTTGTAATCTGAAGGATGAGGAACAGACAGGAGTGTCTGTGCCATATTCGTTGGCTCAAGCGGATAACTGGGCTAGTGGTCCATTGTGAACGCGTACTTTACTTCGAACTCATTCTCGTGGTCGCCGGCCTCATACTTCCATTTCTTCACCGCCTTGACCAGTGCGGCAACCAAAACCGGGTTCCCGCCCAACTCCTTCACGTTGCCCACGCTGCCGTCCGGCGCCACGGTGATCAGTACGCGCGCTGTCCCCGTGATGTTCATTTTGCGGGCCAGTTCAGGATACTCAGGCGGCGGATTGGATTTGCATTTGCGGCCGGATTGGTGGGCTGACTGATCGGTTGCGGTCTGGGCGAACAATGCCTGGCAAAAAAGCAGCCCGGCTATCAGACAAGCTAGCTTGGCGACCAGAAGTGGTTTCGACGATTTGAAAATCATGACCAGGGACTGTGCGTGATCGACTGCGCGCTTCAATCCCGCACGCAAATCATAGCCCGAATTGGCTTTTTCTATGTCCTGACGGAAGTCAATGGCGGCATTGTCCTTTTGTAACGACGGCGGATTCCCATTGCGGCCTCACATTCCACAAGTAGCGATAGCTGTGGATGATCGAAACGCAGTGAGCGATAGGGAAAAGCGATCGGTCGCGCCGCGATCAAGGTCCCTTTGACCCTCGATCAAGACTTGGCGAGAATCCTGTTTCTCTGCTCAAGCGTTCTTAGCCAGGCTCCGCACCCCGATTGCGAGGGCTCCATCGTGCTCCATAGCATGAGAATTGCAGGTCTCAGAAACCCGGAAAGATTTCGCGCAGGAATTGCGCCCTCCACGAGGATATTGCGATGGCCACACGCCCTTTGCCCAAAGACACCCAGAAGCCAAAAATCGTTGAACCGCCCAAAGATTGGACCACGCCCCAGGCAATGGCAATTCCCAAAGAAGGCTACTTCACTGAGGAAGAAGGCCGTTATGGCACCGTTTTTCCTCGAACGCCGGCCTGCTATGGATTCTCCGTCATCGGAAAAGTCAAACCTGGGCGGGAGCAGGCAATGCGCGACTACGGGAAGAGTGTTGAAGCCGCGGTAAAGGCTGACCCCTTCGTACTGGGACCGCTCAAGCTGCATTACTTGCGCTGGGTCTTATTCGACGTTGGTTCGGGACTGCATTTTATGTATCAAGGCATCTTTGACACCGATTTCGATAAATACGTTGAAGATGCGATCGCGCTTTTTAATCAGACGGGCATTACAACGGTCTTCACCAACCTTGAAGAGTGGCCGGACGACTGGAGAACTAATGTTCCAGCGGTAATCAAGTTTTTCCGCGAGCATCAGTGTCCGAGTTTTCTCGAATACGGCGAATATCCGTATGTGACCGCCGATGAAGTCAGGAAAGCCTTGAAGCTCAAGCAAGCCTTCTCTGAAATGCTCGACCAGATGCAATGAAGCCGGCTGCCGGAAATTTGCCATGTTGGAATTAGACGATATTCAGCACTTCCTGCTGGCTCGCACACCCGCACTCGCGGCGCGTTATGAATTCCTGACGTTCCGCAACCCCGGTGCGGGGCGAGCCTGGCTGTCAGGCTTGATCGATAAGGTAGGCACGGGGCGGTCGGTCGGCGCTGCATCGCCGGACTCACGATGGGTAACCCTGGCCTTCACCTGGAATGGTTTGAAGGCGCTCGGCCTCGTCGAAGAGTCGCTGGCGACGTTTCCCGAAGAATTTCGTCAGGGCATGGCCGCCCGTGCCGAGATCCTGGGCGCAGCCGGAGCGAATCACCCTGAACACTGGGTTGGTGACCTGGCTAGTCCGTGGCTGCACGCAATTGCTGTGCTCTTTGCCCGTGATGTGCCGGAGCGGGAAAGATGCAAACGGGAACACGCTCGCTATCTCTCCGAAGTCGGCGGCGTAGATCGTCTTTCCGGACTGGACCTGGAAGCCGCTCATCCGGGCGAACCGCGCGAGCATTTCGGCTATCTGGATCGGTTGTCACAGCCCGTGGTCGAAGGAACAGGAGAAACGCCAACGCCCGGATCTGGTCCTGCGATCAAAGCCGGCGAATTTTTTTTGGGCTATGTGGACGAGAGTGGAACGCAGCCGGCTATTCCTCAACCCGAGACGCTCTCGCGCAACGGCAGTTACCTGGCTTATGTGAGGATGCAGGAGCATGTAGGTGCTTTTCGTGACTTTCTGCGGGAACAAGGTAAGACGCGTGAGGAGCAGGAGTTGTTCGCAGCAAAACTCATGGGCCGCTGGCGCAATGGCGCTCCCCTGGTGTTATCCCCCAGCAAGGATGATCCCGCGCTCGGCCGCGATTTGCAACGCACCAATGACTTCGCCTATGCCAACAACGATCCTTATGGCTACGCCTGTCCCGTAGGTGCGCATATCCGGCGCATGAACCCGCGGGATACCGTCGAGAACATGCAGCGGCACAAGATGATCCGGCGCGGCGGCACGTACGGGCCGCCTTTGCCGGAAGACGCTCCGGAAGACGGTCTGGAACGCGGCATAGCTGCCTTCATAGGATGTGCCAGCCTGGTGCGCCAGTTTGAGTTCGCTATGAATGTGTGGGTCAACGATCCGAACTTCAAAAATCTCAACAACGAACGAGATCCCTTCATCGGCACTCAGGACGGCAGCTTCGACATGACGATTCCACGGCGTCCTATTCGGCGGCAGATCAAAGGGCTGCCAGCCTTCACCACGATCCGCGGCGGCGCATATTTCTTTCTTCCCGGCATTCGGGCACTCAGGTTCCTTGCTTCCGGTGATGCGGCCAAACCAAGACTGAGGAAAGTATCTTAAGGAGCTCAGTGATGACACAGTTGAAATCCCGCCCCAGAACATACAACCAGGTGCAGGTACCACGAAAATACACGCCGGGGAAGCCTCGCTTCAGCATTTACTGGACGTGGAGCTATCCCTGGGAAGCGAATCGCGACGTCACCGAACTCGACAATCGTTTCTCCACCATGACTGAGGTACGGCGTGTGGCCTGGCCGAATTACGAGACGATGGAGTATTCGGAAAAAATGTTTCTCCAGGGCATTGCTGGAACGCTCGAGCTTTTTCACCTTTCGCTGCTGCGATTTCAGTCGCTTGCAGGAGAAGTTACAGAACATCCGGTTGCTGTGTACCAGCGTATCGACCAGGCGGGGCAGAAGCTGCCGATCGACGAGCGCATCCTTGATGATACGGACACGCTCATGGTGTTTGGCCTTGACCACATGGTCACGGAACAGGAAGCATCGCCGGAAGAGATCGAAGCGATTCGCCGATTCCTGGCTCGGGAAGGAACCTCTCTGGTCCTGGGGCCGCATCATGATGTTGGCGTTTCCCCTGATTTCAGGGAGCGCAACATGGAGTACGCGCACCACGGCGATCCGCTTGTGCCGCGCCAGCAGCGCTTCGGCAAGTACACGCGCTCCCTGATGAAAGGGCTGGGCACGCCGGTCGAAAATCGCTACGGTCTGCGTCCTGCCGTGGTCAAAGGTACCAACCAGATTGCCCCGCTGACGACGATCAGAGATCTCGATGAACGTGGCTGGCTGGACGATGTGACAACTTTCAACTTCCACCCGCACCTGCCGCACTATGCGCTAACAGTCGAAGACCCGAAATCCATTCGCGTTCTGGCCAGGCAGCCGATCGATTTGTCGCGCCCGCATCCTTTCACTGAAGCAGGCAACCGGGAGTTCAACATGCTGCTATGGATGCCGCCGGAAGGAAACCGCGCGGGCGATATCATCTTCGCCGACTCGACAATTTTCACTACGTTGTTCGGCGGCACGGAGTCATTAGAGAACTTCTGGAAGAACCTTGCCCGGCCGCCTCGGGCCAAGAGCATTCGAACGCGAGTTGCTTGAGTAACGATGACGGCTCGCACAGCCCGCAGGATCTGCATTGGCATCGTCGCGGCAATCTTCGCAACGCCGGCAGGCGCACAGAGCCGGGGTGTTTATCCGCTCGGGATGAGCGCAACCAATTCCGGGGTCACGCCGGCTCCCGGGTTCACGTATTCCAATCAGCTGTTGTTTTACGCGCGCAACGAAGTAAAGGACGACAATGGCGCCTCGCTCCCCATCAGCGGCAGCAACTCCGTTTTGATGGACATGAATTCGCTCATCTGGGTCAGCAACACGGAATTCCTGGGAGGGGCCCACTATTCAGCTATCGCGACTTTGCCGGTGGCAAGAAACGATCTCACCTCCGATATCAACGGCAACATCAGCGGCGGCAGCGGATTCGCCGACTCATACTACGTACCGTTTATTCTGGGCTGGAATCGGGAGCGCGCTGCTATACGCGTCCTGTATGGCTTTCTGGCTCCGACCGGCCGCTTTGCCGCGGAAGCCAGCAACAATGTGGGGTCGGGATACTGGACGCACGCGTTCTCCTCGGGGCAGACATTTCGCCTGACATCGGCCAGATCGCTCGCGCTCTCGACCTACGAGATGTATGAATTCCACACCACCCAGGAGGGAACGGGTACTCATCCGGGCGATACCTTCGATCTCGACTACTCGCTCATGAAAGCCTTCAAGTTCAGCAACGGAAAGGAGCTGCAAGCCGGTCTCGCTGGGTATGGACAGCGGCAAACCACAGCCAAAACCGGACCGCAGATCACTCCAGCTCAATCGGCCGGGCGTTACGCGGTCAATGCCCTGGGATTCGCTTCAACTCTGGCGCTGCCAAGCCCGAAAGTGAGTCTTGGGTTCAGGTTTTTCAAGGAATTTGCGAATCGATCAACTTTTCAGGGCTACTCTTTCCAGGTCTTTGGATCGGTGAGCTTTTAGGTATTTGGCAACGTCGCGTGCGGGTTTTGAGAGAGAAAATCGGAAGCAGCAGGCTGCGCCTCACGCCGCGTCGCGAAAGCTTTGCTCCTCGCGAGGACGATCTTGTTCCAGTGGTGTATTGCCTCTTGCGCCGAAGAACATGTGCTTCATCTGGTTTTTACCGATCACGCGGCTCAGCTCCTGCATGGTCACGAACACGACCATCAGCATCGCCAGGAAAATCAACGTCGCCCAGGTCCGCGGCAGCATGAGTTCCTCCCACGCTCGGGAGTGAGAGACAAGAAGTCCCGCGCCTTTGAAGAGGTTTTTAAGGAAAGGTTCGATATAGAGAAAAATCACCCCGCCCATTACGTAGAGCGAACTCTTCCACACAATGTTTTGAGTCAGAGGTCTCCCGGGAAAGGCATGGACGAACGGGAGTAGATCCACGCTCGCCAGCACTTTGGCCACAATTAACCCGCCGAAGACGGCGCGGGTGATGCTGGCGAGTTGCACATTCGACCCCTCGGTCAACAGCTTGGTGCAGATATGGATGAGACAAAACCCGGTGGAGAAGAACACGGCCACCACCAGAATTTTGCGGATCTCCTCTTTTACTTTGTCAACGGCTCGGGACATATGCATCTTTCACATGATCCAGCTGCGCGGGTCGCCGCGAAGCGGAGCATTACGCCAAAATTTGAGATGGATTCAACCCTTCCGGGTACGAGTCGATTCGCTTAGGCTGCGTTGTCAGCGGGGACAGGAAGGATCGATAGGGTTTCATGATCGTAAAAGTTTGCGCATACTGTTAACGACGGTTCAACCATGGCGACATTGCTCAGCAACGGGGTTTTATCGCCTCTTGGTGATTTCCCTGGTAAGCAAGCTCATCGACCGCACCAGAATCTTGCCGCGCTTCTTGAGGATTAGACCGGAGCGGCGCCAATCGCTGATGAAGCGGCTTGCTTCGAACAAGGTGGTAGCGGAGGCATCGGCCAGATCTTCATTGGTGAGTTCGACTTCAATGCCGCCCTCGACTTTTTCTCCAATCGTCATAGCCGCGCTTTTCAGCACCGACGCACATCTCTGGCGAACGGTAAAACATGTGAGTGCGGTATGGGCGGTAACGAACCACTCCAAATAGTCGTCGGCGATATAAATCGCGTTGCGCAGTAACCTCGGATATCGGGTTGTCAGCTGCCAAAGTGTCTTCCGGTCCCAGGCCAAAACCCGGCTCTCTTTCAAGGTTTCCGTGCTCACATGGTAGTGCTGCGGCTTCAGAAACATTGCTCTGACGCCCGCGACATCGCCGGGCACAAGCCAGCGCAGCAGGATTCTCTGACCATCGCGAGTGATCAGGAAGAACCTGGCGCGTCCATGGGTCACCAGGAACAGCTTATTGGCCAGCTGCGCTTGGTCCATAACTACGGATTTGGCCGGAAGCCGCTGCTCCCTGGCAGCCCGAAGAATTACTCTTAGCTCCTCGGCATTAAGCCCCTCGAGCAGCCGTGATCTTGGTGTCTTGCCCATCATTCGGGGTGCGCCTTTTTACGCTGCCGGTTTCTTCGAGCCGGCAGGCGTGATTTGCCTTAGCCGTGCTAAGTCTTGCCTATCTCCTGTTTCAACAATTGCTCTTAGCTGCCCTGCGAGCTTGCGTTTTCGCAAAGAATCAGAGTTTTGTCGCGTGTCATCCTCATCTGTATGGTTCCGTTCCTGAAAGCACTTCTGGATGGAGAGGACGATTCCATGGAGAAGCCGAATCTTCGAGCCCTAGTGGTGGAAGACTTCCTCCCCATGCGTCGTGTCGTCTGTTATGAGCTGCGCAACATTCCTGAGCTCCAGACCATCATCGAAGCCGGGGACGGCGAAGAAGCAGTTCAACGGGCCAGGGAAGTACTGCCAGACCTGGTCGTGATGGACATCGGGCTTCCAAAGCTGAATGGTATTGAAGCTGCCCGCCAGATTCTTGAGGTCAGCCCCCATTCCAAGATCCTGTTTCTGAGCCAGGAAACGTCAATAGAACTCATTGAGGAAGCTCTCGCCACCGGCGCCAAAGGGTACGTTGTCAAAGTGCAAATTGGAAAGTCCCTGCTGGCAGCGGTGCAGGCCGTTCTTCGCGGCGAGATCGCGGTCACGGCGGAATGAGTTCTGCGTGTCGACGCATGTTCTGCGATTTAGACGGTATCGCTTCCGCTGTCATCCACTTTCTCTCCTTGTCGTCAGGCCGATGCAATCGGCTCTGTCAAGTACGAATCGATAGATGCGGAACTTTGTTGTCAGAGCCAAGAGCCCGCAGGAGTGCGGGTTGCACGGCAGGAAAACGGAGATGGCGGGATTAACGTTGGCTCAAAGCCCTGATCGGCAATGGGCCAATAAAGAGACGCAGCCCGCAGACTGCGTCTCTTCTTCTTTACCCTGTTGCGGTCAGCCTTTCGACTGCTCCACTTGCAAATTGTTCTCGACCGAGAACACCCCAGGTACGGTGTTGGCCCGGATGAAAGCGTCATTCTTGTCGCCTTCGGTGCGAACCACGCCTTCCAGATTTACATGACCGTTCTTCACGATGATGCGAATCGGAGCCACGGGCTGAACGGCATAGTTGAAGAGCCGCGGATCGTTGAACAACGCGCGCGCTACCTGGCGACGGATGCGGTCATCATTGAACGAGGCCGGAAGCACTTCAATCCGGTTGTCCACGTGCTCCACGCCTTCCAGGTGCTTAAGCGAGGATTGCGCTTCATCTTTGACGACGGCATTGCGAACTTGGCCATAGAGAGTGACCGTTCCACCGTCAACGCGATAGCCCAGGTTGTCAAACACCGTTACCTGCGGAATCATCGCGAGTTCGTGTCGAACGCGGCCGGCGAGCCGCTGGTCAGCGCTCGGGTTAGACGCGTCTGCGAACGCCAGGCTTGTGGACCCGGCGGCTAAAATTGCTGCTAAAAACAGATGCAAAGCCTTTTTCATCACCTCTCCTTACCCCTTAACAAAACAACACAATTTAACTGCTTGGTTAATTGATTAGATTGCGGTTGAGAGGGAAAGTCGCGCGTGGAGGGCAGCTTTGACAATTCTTAACCCGCGCGCAAGGCAGCAATTTGTCCCTGCTTTAAGTCAAAATCCGGAGCAGGACAAATCGCGCGCGCCGCTTTTGTGTATCCTATTGTGTTGCGCCTCTATCGTTCACCGTGCAAGGGTTTGCACGGGCTTCCCGAGGTCGGCGACCCTCATCTGACCGTAGGAGCAGGAGCATTTCATATGAAAACCGCGATAGGAGCAACGATCCTATTGGTCCTTGCCTCGCCTTGGCTCATGGCGCAGGCGCCCGCCTCTCCCGACACACCCCAACGCGTTCAGGTAGCGGCGCCGCCGGTGAACGTGAGCGATATCCTGACGCAGGTTCAGAAGGCCACAAGCTCTGCCAGCGCCAATATAGGCCACCTGCGCATTGATCGCTGGAGAACGGATTCCGACCAGAAGCAGCAATTGCAGCAGATTGCGGAATCGCTGCAACGGAACATCGCCAACGCGGTTCCGGGATTGATCAATGATGTGCAGACCAGTAAAGGCGGCGTGCTTGCCAGTTTCAAGCTGTATCACAACCTGAACGTGGTTTATGAAAACCTGAGCTATCTGGCCGACGTGGCGGGCAGCCTGGGGAAGAAAGAAGAGTTTGAGCCATTGGCGGCAGATGCCGCATCACTGGAGTCGGCCCGCGGCAATCTCTCTACTTATATTGAACAGACCGCCACCAAGCTGGAAACTGCGTATGTCCAACTTAACGCAGACGCCCAGGCGCGGCAGGCTGCGGCTGCCAATCCGCCTAAAACGGTTGTGATCGACGAGGACGACCCGCCGAAGAAGAAGGCCAAGCCAGCTGCAAAGACAACAAAGAAAAAGACTTCTACATCGCCCAAGGGTTCGCCTTCGCCGACGCCAACCCCGGGGCAGTCCGCCGGATCACCGCACTAACCTCGTCCACATCCTGACTAAAATTCCCAAGAAGCTGGAACTTGTGACCCCGGAATGGGGTCTATCTTTGTGAGGAAGTTGCTGTATCCAGTGAATTGGTTACCGCCGTTATGTGTGTAGTCGGTTGTAGCGGCGCCCATATCCTGAGAGAATTGGGGTGACGCCATGAGAAAGATGGCGGGAGTAACAGCATTGGGTAACATTGTCAGCGCGATCGGTATAAGAGCCGAAGAAGCTTCTATTGTCGCCGAGCTAAAGGCTGGTTCAGAAGAGGCTTACAACTGGCTTGTCGCGCATTATCACCAGCCAATTTACAGCCTGGTGTACCGCATTCTTACGGATCCGAGTGATGCAGCGGATACCACGCAGGAAGTTTTCCTCAAGGTTTTTCGCGGTATGAAGCGCTTCAACGGCGAATGCAGCTTGAAGACGTGGCTGTACCGGATCGCGATCCATGAAGCCTCCAACCAGAGGCGGTGGTGGTTCCGGCACAAGAGTAAAGAGACTTCGATGGAAGCGCACGTGGATGATGAAGGCAATTCCTTCGGGCTGAGTGACATATTGGCCGATAAGGGCGAATCTCCCCTGGAGGCTTTTGCGCATGAAGAGATTCGCGCTCGCGTGGAGTCGGAATTGAAAGAGGTTCCCGAGCCGTATCGCACGGCGGTGGTCTTGCGGGATATAGAAGGTCTGGCTTACGAAGAAATTGCCGAGGTCCTGCAGATATCGCTGGGTACGGTGAAGTCGCGGCTGATTCGCGGACGCGACGCGCTGAGGAAGCGCCTGGAAGGCTTTGTGAAAGAAATGAGTTCTGAGGTGGGGGTTAATAGACCGGCGTTCAGCCCCGGTTCGCCGGCGCAAGCAGAAGTGGAGGCACCATGAAGTGCGAAGAGGCAAAACCCCTGTTTTCCTCTTACATTGACGGCGCGGTAAGCGGCGCTGAGATGCACCAGGTTTCCGGGCATCTTGAGAAATGCCGTGAGTGCCAGTCAGAGTATGTGGTTTTGGAAAATACAAGATCGTTGCTTTCATCGCTGGGACGCCGGCAACCCCCTCCGGACCTTGCGTTGAAGATTCGTGTGGCTATTTCCAACGAGCGTTCCCGCCGTGGCCGGAGGTTGCTTCAGGGCTACCTGGTGCGGTTGGAGGACGCTTTCAACGGGTTCATGTTCCCCGCGACTGCGGGACTTCTTTCCGCCATCGTTTTCATTGGCTCACTGATCGGGCTGCTGACGCCGGCCCAGGTTAGCGCTTATGACGATGTGCCGTCAGCGTTCTATACGCCGCCGCGGCTGGAGCTTTCCGAATATCCTGAGCCCCAGCTCATCCTGGATTCTCCCGTGGTGATCGAGACCTATGTGGATTCCACCGGACGCGTAGAGAACTACCGCATCATCTCCGGCCGTGATGACGACGAAGTGCGGGCACAGTTGAACCGCGCTCTGCTGTGGACCAAGTTTGCTCCGGCGCAGTCCTTTGGACACCCCGTTCCAGGCAAGGCCATCATGTCTTTCTCCCACATTAACGTAAAAGGGTAAGGTCCCTTTTAATCCATTTGCGAAGGGGTCAAACGTTAAGTTTGACCCGTTCTGTTTTTCTGGCCTAAACTTAAGTTTCCCACACATTTGGAGGGGAGCCTGAGGCGTAGATTTCAACTATTAGTCTGCTTACTGCTGCTGGGGGTGTTTTCCGGCAGCGCCATGGCGCAAACCACCAAAGCGCAACTGGAATACAGCGAGACCTTCTTCAGCCTGGCCGCGGCGCTCAACGCCTGCGGTTATGACGCCGGTCTTGACCTGTCATTGCCCCTGCGCCAGGCCGTGCGCAAGGACGTGCAGGAGGCGATCAGCAAATCGCCCCAGGCGCAGCAGGAGCGCGATGCCATTTGCCAGTTTTGGAATGAGCACCAACTGAAAGACCGGGAGGGCGACGTAACTCCTTACCTGTCCCTGGCGCTGGAGCTAGGGCCTCCGCCGGCTTTTGCAACCAAAGGTCTGGAAGCTGACCTGGCACCGGACGCAGCGCGCGTTCGCGGCGTGGTTCCGCTCTTGCAAAAGTTTTATGAGGCAGCGGGGCTGCATGGGATCTGGGCAAAATATCAAGTTCAATACCAGGGCCTGGTGGCGCAGTTTCATGATCCGGTATCGAACGAGCTGACGCATACCGATCTCTATCTCAAGCTGCCGTTCACCAACTATCCTTCGCAACGCTTCGTCATTTATATGGAACCGTTGCTCTCCCCGGCGCAGGTGGATGCGCGCAACTACGGCAGCAACTATTTCATGATCGTTTCTCCTGACCGGGAAGGGCATATTCGGGCGCCGGAGATTCGCCATACCTATCTTCACTTTGTGCTTGATCCCCTGGCGCTGAATCATGCCGTAAGCATAAAAGCGTTAGAACCCCTTCTGCCCGACTTGTATAACGCGCCGATGGCTCAGCCGTTTAAAAGCGATATTTCGTTGCTGGTGAATGAATGCCTGATTCGCGCGATTGAAGCACGCATGTCGATTCCGAAGGTGATTTCCAAGAAGAAAAAGGAGTCGGAATCGGAGCGCAATGCCGCCAGGCAGGCGGCGGAGGCGTCGGTCAGGCAATCGGTGGAAGAAGGCTTTATCCTGACCCGGACTTTTTATGACGAATTGGCGGACTTCGAAAAAGAATCCACCGGCATGAAGAACGCCTATGGCGATTTGCTGCACGGGATCAGCCTCGATCGGGAGAAGAAGCGCGCCCGCGAAGTCGCCTACCGCTCCGAAGCCCCGGCCGATGTGGTGAGCGCCTTGAAGGCGCCGGATGAAGACGATCTCCTGAACGCAGCCGAGCAGAAGCTGGCCAGCGGAGATCGCGAGGGGGCGCAGAAGATCGCGACCGAAGTGCTCAAGAAGAACCAGGGAGGCGATCAGTCCGGTCACGCAGCATTCATTCTGGCGCGGATCGCTTCGCTTTCGGGAAAGATGGAAGAGGCGCGCAGCGATTTTGAGCAGGCCGCCTCGTCGGTGCGCGATCCGCGCATGCTGGCCTGGAGCCATATCTATCTTGGCCGGATTTATGACATTCAACAGGACCGGAGTCGTGCGATGGAACATTATCAGGCGGCATTGAACGCAGGTGATGCTTCGGCAGATACCAGGGCCGCGGCTCAGCAGGGCCTGGATTCGCCGTATGCGCCTCACGCTCCGGCGAAAAAATGAAGGAGACTATGAAGAAAGCGTTGTTCGTGCTGGCGATCCTTGGGGGCGCTGCGCTATGGGCGCAGCAACCGGCTAATTCGAAACCGGGACAATCGCCGGCCAAACATGTGGCCCAGGCCAAGACTGCCCAGGAGTTCAAGGATTACAACGCTGCTTATGCGCTGACCGGCGGCGAAGCCATTGAGAAAGCCGCGGACGAATTTTCGGCCAAATATCCGGCGAGCGAGTTGAAGATCTTCCTCTATGAAAAGGCGATGCACGAGTACCAGGCGGCCAACAACCAGCCCAAAGTCCTGGCCACCGGGGAGAAGGTCTTGCAACTTGATCCCGACAACGCCATCGCCCTGGTGCTGACGGCCAACGTGCTCTCTGACGGCTTGAACGAGAGCAATCCGGATCCGCAGAAAGCCGCTGAAATCAAGAAGAATGCCGGGCATGCGTTGGAAATTCTTGGCGGTAACTTCTCCCCGGCTACGAATGCCACGCCGGAACAGATAGAGGGTTATAAGAGGATGTTGCAGGCACTGGCCCATTCGGCGCTCGGGATTACCGCGCTGAAAATGCATGACGATGCCGGCGCGGAAACGGAGTTGAAAGCGGCAGCCGACGCAAACCCGGCTCAACCCGATCCCTTTGTCTGGTATCACCTGTCGCTGGCCCAGGACCACCAGAAGAAGTACAGTGAGGCGCTGGTTTCGGTGAATCAGGCACTGAAGAATGCGGCCTCGAATCCCGACATCGGGGACCTGGCCAAGGGAGAGCGAGAGCGATTACTCACGCTGACCGGTGGTTCCACGTCCGCACAGCCGGCTCCGAAGTAGAATGCCCGGGTCCCATTCACGCCCGGTTTTGGGCAGACAGTCGTTATGATGAAGGCGAAGCGCACGGAATCCGGAGGACTTGAATCGCGGCGCGATTTGCGAGCCTGTCGGTTCATGCTCAACCGAACTGGGTGGCTCCTGGCCGTGGTTCTGTTGACTTTGCTGCCGCTGCGGTCTTCGGCGCAAGATGCGCCACAAAACGGCGCTGCAGGAAGACGTCCTCAGGCCAGGACAGAGCAGGAGCGCAAGGATTTCAACCGCGCCTACGCGTTGACCGGTGGAGCAGCTTCGGAAGCAGCAGCCAACGATTTTGCCGAAAGGTATCCTGACAGCGAACTGCGGCGGTATCTTTATTCCAGCGCGATGTTGCAGTACCAACGCGAGAATAATCCGGAGAAGATGCTGGCCATGGGCCAGAAGGTTCTGACTCTGGATCCGGATAATCCCCTGGCCCTGGTGCTTACGGCCACAGCGCTGGCGGACAGCCTGGGCGATCGCGATCGCGACCGTGAACACAAGATCAATGCAATCAAGCGGAACGCTGCCCGAGGGATTCACTCCGCAGAGACCGAGTATTCGTCGCAAAATGAGGCGGCGGCGCTCTACAAGACCACGCTGCAATCGATGGCCTATTCAGCCCTGGGAATCATGAAGCTGAAGACCGGTGATGATGCGGGTGCGGAGAAGGATTTGAAGGCTGCAGCCGATCTGAGGATGGCCAAGCCAGATCCTTATGTTTGGTACCATCTGGCGCTGGCCCAGGATCATCGAAAGAAATATACGGCAGCGCTCAACTCGGTGGACCAGGCGTTACAGCTCGCCAGTTCGAATCCTGAACTGCAAAAGCTGGCGGAGGCCGAGCATGAACGGCTGGCCGGGCTGGCGAAAGGTCCGCGCAACGCAGAACCGGCGGAGCCACAGTGAGCACAGTCGCCATGAAAACCGATCTCACCGCGCTACAAGCCGCATTGGGACATACCTTCAAGCATCCTGAGATGCTGGAGCGAGCACTGACCCATAGTTCGCACGCGCACGAAGAGGCCAAAGCGGGGGGCGCCGACGGCGTCACGGAAAAGCTGGACAATGAGCAGTTCGAATTCCTGGGCGATGCTGTGCTGGGATTGGTCACCAGCCAGCTTCTGTTTGAAAAATTTCCGACCTTTCATGAAGGCCAGCTCTCCAAATTAAAAGCGCACCTGGTGAGCGCGGAGCATCTGGTGGGTGTGGCCACGCGGATCGGCCTGGGACAATATCTGCGCCTGGGCCGTGGGGAAGAGCGCAGCGGCGGACGGACCAAGGGAACGTTGCTCTCCGACGCGATTGAGGCGGTCATCGCAGCCATGTATCTTGACGCCGGCCTGGAAAAAGCGCGCGAATTCATCATCCGGCAGATTCTGGAATCGGAGCTGGGAGTGATTACGGCTGAAGGCGAAAACGAGTTCAGCCTGGCGGATTACAAGTCCGCGCTGCAGGAATTGTTGCAATCGAGCGGACGCCAGCAGCCGGTCTATGCCACGGTGAAAGAGGAAGGGCCCGATCATCGCAAGACCTTTACTGTAGAAGCGCGGATTTACGTGCAGGGGCAGAGCAAACCGGAATACGTGGCCCGTGCCGAAGGCGCTACCAAGAAGAAGGCCGAGCAACTGGCCGCCAAGCAGGCATTGGAGCACCTGCGCGCACATTCTGAAAACGCATGAACTGGGACGAACAAAGCGGGGCGGAAGAGGCAGTGTCCGGACAAAATCAGCCGCCGGAAGTTCCGCCGGAGCAAAATGCTTCGTCCGGGCAACGCGCAGCTGAACTGGTTGCGTCTGGAGCGGGGACTGCAGATCTTTCCGATGACGGGCAAGCAACTGCGCCGGCAGCTGAGGCTGCGGTTCCGCCCGAAGCGGCCGCTCCATCCACGCGCGTTGGCGACCAGCGCGGGCTGTTCGGCGTCCAGGCGTTCTTCACGGTGGTGGTCTACAGCATTTTTGTCATCACGTTTATCGTGCAGGCTTTTCAGATTCCCTCCAGCTCCATGGAAAACACGCTGCTGGTGGGCGACTTCCTGCTGGTGGACAAATTGCACTTTGCTGACGACGCCGCGGCGCCAGGGCGGCTCTTGCCGTATGGCCGTATTCATCGGGGGGACATCATTGTTTTTTATTTTCCAGTGGATTCCTCGCAGTTCCTGGTGAAGCGGGTGATTGGGTTGCCCGGCGACCATATTCGCCTGCGCAACAAGATTGTTTACGTGAATGATGTTCCGCTGGAGGAGAGCTACGCTATCCATAGACAGTGGCTACCGGACGCGTATCGCGACAATTTCCCGGCGCAGATGACTTATACGCGGGGCATCGACCGGCGCTGGCGTTATGAATTGCAGCGCTACCTCGAAGCCGGCGAGGTCGTGGTTCCCCAGGATCATTATTTCGTACTGGGCGATAATCGTGACGACAGCGAAGACAGCCGTTACTGGGGCTTTGTACCACGGGCCAACATTATTGGAAGACCCTTGGTTATCTATCTATCTGTGAAAGAAACCGAGGCAGGCCGCTCCAGTGATAAACTTCAACATTCGGGACAATTGGCCCATTGGCTGCAGATGGCGCGCTGGGACCGCATGTTCCGGCTGGTGCGTTGACCGGTAAACTCAATCCAGGAAAACCGTTTGTTCGCGAAAAATAAAGACAAGAAAACGGAGAAAAAGAAAGAAAGCTTTTCTGAATCCGTTTCCGGCTTTGCCGCCGTGTTCGTCTCCGGACTTTTTATCATTACTTTTATCGTGCAGGCGTTTGAGATTCCGTCCGGATCCATGGAGAACACGCTGCTGGTAGGCGACCACGTTTTCGTGGATCGCCTGACGCCGATGGCTAAAGGGGGGATCCTGGGCTGGATCATGCCATATCGCCAGATCCAGCGCGGCGACATCGTCGTGTTCCTTCATCCCAGGGAACCTGGAATGTATGTGGTAAAGAGGGTGATGGGGATACCGGGTGACCGTATTCATCTGCAGAACGGCGTGGTGTACCGGAATGGAGAACCGCTGAACGAGCCGTACCTGCTGCGTCAAGGCACACCCAGCGAATTCAGGGAGGATTTCCCGCGCGGCACCTATGATGGTAATTATGCGGACTGGCCCATGGAGATGCTGGCGCACGTGCGGAACGGAGAGCTGGTGGTCCCGCCGGACAGCTACTTTGGCATGGGCGACCATCGCGATGTGAGCCTGGACAGCCGCTACTGGGGTTTCATCCCACGCGATCACGTTGTGGGCCGCCCGCTGTTCATTTATTGGTCGTTTGTGACGCCCGACAATGAGTATGAACGAAGAGACATGACTGATCGCCTGAGCTTCCTGTTGCACACGATCGTTCATTTCTTTGACGAGACGCGCTGGAGCCGGATGTTTCACATCGTGCGTTGATTTCAGCTTCCAGGGAAGAAATTTTGGATTTATTCGGAAAAAATCGGACGAAGAAAGAAAAGCCGCCGCGGCCGAAAGAGACTCTGCCGGAGTCGATTGCCGGCATTGCCTCAGTGCTGGTGGTGGGACTTTTTATTCTGACCTTCGTGGTGCAGCATTTTGAAATACCTTCACGCTCCATGGAGAAGACGCTGCTGGTGGGCGATCACGTTTTTGTAGACCGGCTTACACCCACAGGCAAGGAGTGGATGGGCTGGTTGTTCCCCTATCGCAATCTTCACCGCGGTGATACCGCGGTTTTCATGACGCCAAACCCCAATGACGAGGGATTGTACCTGGTAAAGCGGATCATCGGCGTGCCCGGCGACCATATTCGTCTTCGCAACGGTGTGGTTTACCTGAACGGCGTGGCGCAAGCTGAGCCTTACAAGATCCGCAACGGGACCTACGATTCTTATCGTGACGAGTTCCCGTCGGCGCTTGACAGCGGCATCGGCCAGCTGGCGCCGGGCTGGTACCCGGTGCTGCGTGACAGCATACAGAACGGCGAGGTAGTGGTACCGCCGGGCCATTACTTTGCCATGGGCGATAACCGTGATAACAGCTATGACAGCCGGTACTGGGGCTTTGTACCTCAGGGGAACGTGATCGGGCGGCCGCTCTTCATTTTCTGGTCGTTTGATGTGCCGGAAGAGACGGCAGAGGTCAAGCCGATTCCGGATCGGATTGGATCGTTTCTGCATACCACCCTGCACTTTTTCACCCTGACGCGGTGGAGCCGCGTCTTCCACCTGGTGCATTAAATGTCGTCGATGACGCGAAAAAAAATCGCGGTGGCGGGTGTGGCGGTGCTGCTGTTGTGCATCTTTCTGCCGCCCAACATCAACGGTGCGCGCTTCAGCAAAAGGCTGGCCTCCACGCTGAGCGCGGCGCTGGGCCGTGAAGTGAAGATCGGATCGGTGAAATACCGGCTGTTTCCACGGCCTGGGTTCGACCTCTACGACTTTCGCGTCATGGACGACCCGGCATTCAGCGCTGAGCCGCTGTTGCTCTGCGGGAAGGTGACGGCGAACCTCCGCCTGACCTCGCTGTGGCAGGGGCGCCTGGAGATTGCCAATCTCAACCTGACCGATGACAGCACTCCACCGAGTTTGAACCTGGTTTACTCCGGAGGACATTGGAACCTGGAGTCGTTGCTGCTGCGCGTGGAGCAGGTGCCGACTGCGCCCACGGGCAAGCGCCGTTCCGAACAGCGCTCGCGCTTTCCCTACATTGAGGCCAGCTCCGGACGCATTAACCTGAAAATCGGCCCGGAGAAAAAGCCATACGCGATCACGAATACTGACTTTGCTTTCTGGCTGGCGGCTGAAAACATATGGCATCTTCGCGTGGAAGGGCGTCCGGTGCGCGCGGACATGAATTTGAATGACACCGGAACCGTTCGACTGGAGGGCGACGTAAAACGTTCGGGGACACTCCGTGACATGCCGGCGAAGCTGCAGCTCTCGTGGGAAAAAGCGCAACTCGGGCAGTTCACCAGCCTGGTCCTGGGGCAGGACAAGGGATGGCGGGGCGAGCTTGATGCCAACGCGGAGCTGGAAGGACCGCTGGCCGCACTGCACATCACAGCCAACGCCGACCTCGACAATTTCCGCCGTTTCGATATCAACCGCGACGCTACACCACGAATCAGAACGCGCTGCCAGGGTGACTTCACCGACTCAGTTCTTGCTTTGAAGTGTGATACGCCACTGGGAACAGGCGGGCTGGTGATGACCTCGCGCTTCGCTCCGGCGGCGCAGAATTATGACGTTTCGCTGGTCGCAACGCGCGTGCCCCTTTCCATTGTGGCGGCGCTTGCCCGTCACGCACGAAAGTCATTGCCGGACGATTTCAATGCCACTGGCGACCTGACCGCGGCTTTCGGCTTCCACTCGCACGCCGGCGCGCATGACTTCCACGGAACCGGCATGACGACGCCGTTCCTATTACAAGCTTCAACCGCCGAAAAGCCGTTTCCGGTAAGCGCGATTCGCTTCCACGTTGGTCCACCGGATACGCCCGGGTTGGTGGCGTCGAAGAAAAAAAAGAAAGCGGGCGACACAAGCGCACCGGCTGCTCCTACTGCGGCGTTTCAGCCTTCAGCTTTGACCATCGACCCTTTCTCGGTGCAGATGGGGCCGTCCACCACGCTCGATGTGCAGGGAAACCTGGACTCAGCGGGTTACTTTGCCAGCGCCAAGGGTCTGGTGCCGATGGAAAGGATGCTGGCCTTCGGCCGCGCTACCGGTTTTACTACCCAGGCGGGCAGCGCTACAGCGTCAGCACTGGTGGATTTCAACATCAGCGGCGTCTGGAGCAACTTTGCCCCGGCAAAGCTTCATGGCACGGCGCATCTCGAGAACGTGGCAGCGTGGATTCCCGGCATCAAGGACCGGTTGCTGCTCTCCGAAGCGGACGCGCAGGTTACGGACACCGCCTTCCAGCTGAACAAAATCACCGGACAGTTTGAGCATTCGCCGGTCGCGTTCACCGGTTCGGTGAGCAGTCCATTGAGTTGTGCGGGAGATCCCGTCTGTCCGCTGGAATTCGACCTGCACTTTGACACGCTGGCTGTAGCGGATGCGGCTGACCTGCTTGGTTTCTCCAATAAAGGCTGGAGCCTGCCGTTCATCTCCGGATCGGAAAACAAGCTGCCGGAGTTTCGCGCCGCAGGGAAGCTTGCCGTGGATGAGCTGAAAGTGGGTGACGTGCCGCTGGAAAAATTTGCCGCGCAGGCGGAGGTCGGCGACCATGCGCTGGCCCTCAACCATATTGTTGCCAGGATTGGCGGCGGCTCGACGCAGGGTGAATGGAAGATGGACTGGAGCAGCTCCCAGCCGCGCTATACAGGATCGGGCAGCCTGGATGGCGTGGCTTTTGATCGCGTGGGACCGCTGGACACGGTTCCAGGGCAGGTGAGCCAGTGGATCTCGGGCAGGGGCCAGGTCATCTACAACGTGCGCTTTGACGGAAAGTCACCGGCAGATATGCTCGCGAGCGCTGCGGGCCGTATCGAGTTCCAGGCCAGCAACGGGAACTCCAAAATGCTGGCGCTGGAAGCGGGGCGGCCACTGAGATTTCAGGCGCTGCAGGGAGCCCTGGAGATCGATAAACAATCCTTAAAGATTTTACCGAGCAAATTTAAAACAGAGAACCGCATCTATGTAAGTAGCGGGACCATATCGCTGGCGAGCAAGCAGGCCAAATTGAAGGTGAGCACCAGCGGCACGGAGTGGGAAGTTACCGGCGCGCTGGAGAAGCCGCAGATCACGCCGCAGCCGTTGACCGCACAGGCGGGGCCCGCGCGAACGAAATGAAGATTGCCCGCGCCATCCTTACCGTACTTCTGCTAGCGAGCATTGCTTTCATCATCAAAGAGCAGCCGTGGGCCGCGTCACAACCGCCGGTGGCGCAGGCGTCGCCGAGCACTACGCATCGCCTGGCGCAGAGCATGCAGGCCAAGCTTGATCACATCCAGCAGAATGGACAGCTCTCCACCCCGGACCAGACCCCGACAGTCATGAGCGAAGAAGAGGTCAACGATTACATCGCGAGCGGGCACATTGTGATGCCGCAGGGCGTGAAAAAGCTGAGCATGGAAGGGCGTAGCGGCGTAGTCACGGCTTTCCTCAACGTTGACTTCGACGAGATCCGCGCTGGGCAGAACTCCGCCAACCCGCTGCTTTCGGTTTTCAACGGCCGGCATGACGTCCGGGTTGAAGCCGATGCCGCCGGCAGCGGCGGCCAGGGCCGCGTTCATGTCCGCGACGTAAGCATTGACGGCTTTGCCGTGCCGCACATGGCGCTGGAATACTTTGTCAGCAAGTACATCACGCCGAAATACCCCAATGTCGGTCTGGACTCACAATTCCGGCTGCCCGACAAGGTCGACCTGGCTACCGTCGGATACCACAAGCTGACCGTCACGCAGAAGTAAAAACTCACGCCAGTATTCCTCGAACACGACAGTGTCTCGGTTTGGTGAGACATTTTCAGACTTGTCATCCTGAGCGCCGCACGAGCTCCCGGCAGAGCAGGGAGTGAGTGCAAGTCGAAGGATCCCGAGAATTTATCCTCTAACAGTTGGCTTCAGGGAGTTTCCTCGATGCGATTGGCTTCTTAACGGCTTGCCAAGAAACAGGTGTATCGGTAGAACTCCTTGATGCAGCATGGTAAAGGACACTTGGTCGGGATGGTTCGACTTGCCGTCGCTCCCTTCGCAAGCTCAGGGGCGTTCCGGCTTCGCTCACCATGACAGGCCAGGTATAGTTTTTCAAGATTGAGGCTCTGCTGTTTCGCCGCGCCAGTGCGGCCCATGCCCAACTTCTGTAGAATATCCGCATGTTAAAGCACATTCGCTGGAATGACGTTGAATTGGAGTCGTTGAATCCGCTGCTGGATCGCCAGATGATTACCGGCCAGGACCTGATGCTGGCGCGGGTCCTGCTCAAGAAGGGCTGCGTGGTGCCGGAGCACAGCCACGTGAATGAACAGCTCACGTATATCGTGGAGGGCGCGCTCAAGTTCTGGATTGATGGCAAGGAGATCATCGTTCGCGCGGGCGAGGTGCTGTGCATCCCTTCAAACATGCCGCACAAGGCAGAAGCGCTGGAAGACACAGTCGACCTCGACGTCTTTCATCCGCCGCGCCAGGATTGGCTCAACAAATCCGATGCGTATCTGCGCAATGCGGAGCCGGCAGGGAAGCGCTAGCGGCATCCTCCCCCATCAAAGATTGGTCTCTAAGACAGGGGAGTTCGATTCTGCCGGGCAGTGGCCGGCGTTCAGAACAAATTCCGATCGTGTGAATGAGTTAGGAGAGGCTGGTTGGAGAAAGACCAGCCTCCCCGGTGGTGGAACTGCGCAATGCAGTCTTAGTTCGAAACGGTATTCGTATGCGGGATCCGCGCCGCGAGCGCCGGCGAGACAAAGCCGGCCGGCACCGCTCGCGATCCTTTCGCTTACGATGAGACGCTTTTGGGGGAGGGAAGCCGCCGTTCCAATCGCGCCTTGGTTCTCACCGTCTCATGGCTCCGGCTGACCGGCAGGCCGGCTCGAGCGGGGCCAGCATTTGCCGATACCAGGCAAGCGTCTGTCGTTCGACATCGCAGTTTTAGCGGGACTGCGACATCAAACCGCACACTGCCCTTACCAAAGCGCTCCCAACCACCACACCATTGCAGGTCGGGTCGTGCATTCGTCCGGGCAGGAACAACAATGACGATCCGCGTGGAGGTTACCGCGGATTTTGTGTTCATCCCGACAGCACGCCTATATCAACAGCGGCGGCTTAGAAGTGGATTAGCGTTTCATTAAAATTTTTCATCCGAACTTTGCATGAGTGAATTTCGTGAGCGCGGATGCATGGATGAAGAAGATCTTCGCCGGGGAGCTTTCCATTTGGTCCGCGATTTCTCAGGAGACGTCGAGGCCGATGGACCGCATCAACTCAATGCCGTTGCGGGTGGTGACCACACCGGGACGGAGACGATAGTCGAACGAGAGTTTGTCATCCTCAAATTTTTCCTGAAAGTGAACGTTCGTGATGCGGTCAGGAAAAAGCTCTGCCAGCGAAGTGAGAGCCAGGTCGTGCGTGGTGACCAGCCCGATGGCGCCATTGCGGAGCAACGTCCGCAGAATGCCCTGTGTGCCGACGCGGCGATCGTCAGAGTTGGTGCCCTGGAGAATCTCATCGAGCAGAAAGAGCGAGGGCTGAGCAGAAGAAAGATCAATGACCTGACGCACGCGTTTGATCTCGGCATAAAAATGCGAGATGCCCTGCTGCAGCGAATCGGCCACGCGCATCGATGCTCCGACAGTAAGGTGAGAGAGCCGCAGACTGGCAGCGCGAACCGGAGCACCCATCATGGCCAGCACGGCGTTGATGCCGATTACACGAAGATAGGTGCTCTTGCCGGACATGTTGGAACCGCTGACCAGCAGAACCTGATTGCTTTCGCCCAACGCTGCATCGTTGAGCACGCACCTGGCTGCAGGCAGCAGCGGATGGGCGAGTCCTTCGCCGGCAAAACAGGGAGCGCTGCCGGCGGGAGCAAATTCGGGAAAGGGATCGCCGGCGTGCTCGTAAGCGTAGGTCGCGAGGGAAGCCAGGGTTTCGATTTCCGCGACCACGTCAAGCCAGACCTCCATTCTGCTGCCGTAGTTGCGGCGCCATCGCTCGAGCGCGAATGCGAGTTGGACTGAGTACAGGAGAGGAACATCAAAGAGCCGCACAAACCAGTTGTGGCGCGAATCGTCGAGGTCAGAGAGCGTATCGAGCCGGGCGATGCACTCCGACGGCCGCAGGCCGTGCGTGAGCAGGCGCGATTGAAGTTGTTGCAGTCGCGGCGATGAGAACTTTTCTCTCTCGATGCGCTGCAGGACGTCTGCGAGTGAGTCGAGGTCCTTGTGCGTTTCGCCCAGGCCGGCAAAGATCTTTTCCAGGATGTGACGCCAACGGAACATGATGCTGCCGTTGATCGCGAGCAGCACGATCCAGGGCGTCCACAGGACGAGGAACCCGTAGACGAGGGCCGCGACGTTCAGTACGGCCAGGAGAAGAGCCCACCAGCGTCCGTCTTTGAGCCCGCTGAGCTCTCTGGCCCATCGCGCCAGCTCGTCCGGGTGGGCTTCAATGCGCTCGCTTTCACCGGCGACTGAGAGTGCTTCTCTGAAATCAAGCTTAGGCTTCAGCTCGGCGATGGCGGTGTGGCGTTCGTCGATTTCCGCGGGCGCGGCCGGCGCGAGCAGCCAGCGAGCCAGGCTTTGCCGGCCCATGCGCGTGCGCGCCGTGCAGAGCAGTTGAAACAAGCTGCCCTGGCCCAGAATGTCGAGATCTTCGGCATAAAGGTGAAGCGGGTCTTTGAATTCGTCACCGGTCTCGCCGGCGCCGGCCCACCGGTCTTCCATTCGGGCGATGCCGCGGCGGTAGACTTCAGCCGCGCGCTTGGCCGCATTCATGGCCCGCACCACGCGGCGATGAATGACGACCAGAAAGATGAAGAGGATGATGGCCGCGATCAGCAAATAGAAGATGGACGATCCCGTGCGGGAAAACCAGGCCAGCACCACGATCGCCACAAACACGGCAATACGAATATTACCCAGCCACAGATGCTTGCGCTGGAGCTGGGCTACGGTTGTTTCACGCTGCTGCAATCGCGTCTGGTATTCGAGTTTGCCGGCCGAAGGGCTAGCGCCGGCATCAGGAGCGGAATGGCCGATTTGGGTTTCGAGCGCTGCCGGATTGTCTTTCACAGATATTCATTCTGGCTGCTCCGGCAGGCAAATGCAAAGGGCATGGGGCCGAGCCTCCGGAATCTGAAATTTTCTCACGGCTCTCTGAGTTGATTTGGCCCAGCTTTAGCGATAAGGTTTTATAACTTTTCCGCAACCTAAAAAGCAGGCAGAACCGGGATGGAGACCTCAACACAACCAGGCCGGCCGAGCAGTCAGCTTGACGCTCGGGGTCTGGTCGGATTGATGACGTTGTTTTTCGGGCTCGGCACAATCTTCGTTCTCATCTTCAGCGTGAGCGACGCCTGGCGGGAGCACGCACAGAAAAGTTGGCCCGAGGCAACCGCCAGCATAAGGCAGTGCAGCGTCGAGCGGTATACCCCGATGGAAAGGCACAACCGGGCCACAGTGTGGTATATCCAATGCCGGATCGGCTATCGCGCAGGCGGCTATCCGATCGAAACCCAAATTCAATCGCGCAGCCTCGGCACACCGTTCCAGGGCGGTAGTCCGGAAGAGATGCGGCGGTGGGTAGCCGGTCATCCGCGGGGCGGAACGATTGCGGTCCATTACGATCCCCGCGCGCCCAGGACCGCCGTGTTGATCGAAACCGATATGCCTGCTGCAGGACCGCGCACTCCAGGCAATCTCAAGCTGCTTTTGATTGCCGCAGCCGGCTTCCTTTGCCTGTTGACGCTAGCCCGGCGGCTTAACCGGCAACCTCAATCGATAGTGAGAGATAGAAATTTCGAGAAACCCTGAGTGACGAAAGACGCATGGCCCAAGGGCCCTGTCTCTAAGATACCGACTGACCATGTTCGCAGTTCCATTTGGGTGCCAGGCCTGCTAACGTTGAGATCCCCCGAAACCAGATATATAACTCCCAACCTTTTATCCGCAGGTGTAGACGGAGCCTCAAAGAAATGACGAAGCAGAAACGCGCACGTTCTCCCCGGTATTCCGTGCCGAATAACGAGCTGGTGGTGGTTTCGATCGGCAATGAACAGCTCAAAGGCACCCTCCAGTTGCTGTCCCTGACGGGCGGCGCAGTTCGTCTCGACCGGCGACTTGTCTCCGGAACGCTGGGCGATATCAGGATCAATACTGTCTCGGGCAGCGTGATGGCTGCGATCGAGCTCCTGCAGATGGCCAACGGCAGAGCCCAGGCTTTCCGGTTTCTTGCCATGGGACCGGTTGCCCGGCAGCGACTGACCGAAGCATTGAACAAAATGAGGGGCCAGGGCCTGGCAGTCCAGAAGACCGCGCTCGATCAGGTCAAAAGCTTTGCCAAGCAGGTGGTGTCAAAACTTTCGGCAGAATTGCCCCGGCGATAGCGCGGCGTTTTGGCTGAGTCTTGTCGCGGCAATCCTAAGAGCTGACCGCCGCGGCAACGTGGGAACGTGTCTGCCGCGCAGAGATGCGCTCTCGCAGGCGCAGGAACGGCCGCTCGACCGCCAGGTAAAGCAGGCCGGCAGCCAGAAAACTGGTAGCGAATAACACAGCGAAGTTTATCCACGGTGAGCCCGGAGAAAGAAGCCGAGGGAGATAGACGCTATCAAGATGGCCAATCTCTTTGTGGGTGAGGTACAGGCTGTAAGCCAGCGTGGCAGGAAGGGCGAAGCCCCGCACGCGTGACAGCAGGCATCTCGGGCTGAGGCTGCTGGCGACAATCAAGGCGAGACCCAGCGACAACAAGGGAAATCCGAAAACCGTGCCGGAAAATGAAAACCGGTCGCGAAACAGCCAGATCGCAGCGGCACAAAAGGCCAAGCCGGTAACAAGCAGCAGGTAGCCGCGAGTCATGAGATTGTTCCACCAGACCGGACGGAACGCTTTGATGGTCGCCAGGATCACCCCCATAAGAAGACCATCGAGGCGGGTGTAGGTGGGATAGTAAATCCTTTCGATGTAGCTGACAGCAAACATATCGTCCCCGTGCAACGGCTGGATTTGGAAGTGATACACCCCGGCACGGATGAGAATTCCAAACAACAGGATGGAGATGGCGATTGCCACGGTTTTTCCGAATCGCGGCTTGCGCATCAGGACCAGGACCAGCAAAGGCAGAACCAGATAGAAGTGTTCTTCGACACAGAGCGACCAGACATGCGAAAACGCCTGGTCATGAAGATAGTCGATGCGTAGGTTCTCGGTGAAGGTGAGAAATTGCCAGGCAGGCGAGAGACCCGGGGCTTCCCGGAAAGCCGGCACAAAGAGGTAGAACAGCAAGACCGCCAGAAATGCAGGCAGAACGCGGAAAGCGCGGCGCAAGTAGAAGCCAGGCAGCGACGGCTGCTGGCGAGACAAGTAAGGCCGGAGCAGCTGCGAGCCGATCAAGTATCCGCTCAGCACAAAGAAGAGGTCCACGCCCATCCACCCGGTGTGGGCGATGCCATGGAGCGCGGAAGGCAGCGCAAATCGAAAATGGAACGGCATGACCCAAAGGATCGCGAGGCCACGCATCAGGTCGAGACCGGGAAGGCGCGAAGAGGATGTGTCGAGGAATTTCAAGTGTCATGGTTATAGCATGATTCATCCAGGCGCTTGGAGGCTGTGTTCCATCCGGCTTCTGCGGCAACGCGGGCTGTGCCTGGAGGTCAGGCTCACGCCAAAAGTGCAGTTGGCCACAATCTTTACTTAGATAAATTTATTTTCCCTCTGAGCGGGCGATGGCGGGCAACGCACTGACATCTGCCAAAAATCCAGCAGCATCTCACCTCTCCAGAAATTCAAAGTACCTGCACGCAGGCGATTACCGCACCCCTAGGAAGCGCGGTGCGCGCGGGGAGAAAGGTACTAAAAGAAGCAATGAAATCCTTGACACGTTTGCTGCAAATCGCCGCATGTTTACCAGCCCTGCTGATTGCAGGCCAGAGTTTTGCCGAATCAACCGTCGCCACCATTCCCGTGCCCACGCCGGAGGCGGTGGATGTCAACCCGATTACCCGGCTGGTTTATGTTGCCAGCTTCTCCACGCCCACCATTCCGGTTATCAGCGAAGACTCAAATACGGTGGTGGATACCATTACCTTTCCGCCGGGACCGGATGGCCAGAATCCGGAATTTTCCGGGGTCGCGGTCAACCCGATCACTTCCCGGTTGTATGCAACCGATCCGCGGGTCGGCCTCGTGTATGTTGTAGACATTGGAAGGCAGAATCGGATCCTCACCAGCATCGCGGTCGGTGGTGCGGGTGACGTTGCGGTGAATCCCCGGACGAACAAAATCTATGTGACTGGTTTCTTTTCTAATACCGTAACCATCATCGATGGCAGGACAAACACGGTGAGCACCACGGTCTCCGTGCCTTTCCCTACTAAACCCGCGGTGGATCTCTTTGCCAACCGCGTGTACGTGCCGTCGCAAAACTTCATCGGACAGGTGTTTGTGCTGGATGGAAACAGCGATGCAGTGCTGGCCCAGATTCAAACCGGAAACTTCACGACCAGCGTAGGAGTGGATTTCCTGCGCCATCTGGCCTACGCGTCAAACCAGGGCTTCACTCCTGAAACCAACAACCTTTCGGTAATCGACACGACGACCAACACGGTAATTGCGACGATTCCGACCGATCAGACACCAACTCCGGTGGCGGTGAATCCTTTTACCAACCGGATTTACGTCGCCACGGCATTTCAGAGCCAGAACGTGGTCGATGTGATTGACGGCAACACCAGACAGATCGTGAATCGGTTGCCGGTTGAACCAAACCCGTCAGATTCGGTGATCGATCTGGTACACCACTTGCTGTACATCAGCAGTCCGAACTTCAGCTCAGCCGGCGGCAACGTGGTTACTGCCATCGACACGAGGCCGTAAACAGCAAATAGCAATTGGCAGTTAGCAATTAGCCAATGATCAAGGGCGCAGGCTGCGAGGCCTGTGCCTTTGGTTTTTTGAATATCGATGAGGTGTCAAATTGGTTTTCCTGTTGACAATTCGCCCGTTGTTCGCTAAGATACGACGACACTGATAGCACCGAGAGCGGCGTCGGGGAGGAAGGTATCGTGCGCAGGCGAGGGCGCCTGCGGTCCACGATGGAAACTCCGAAAGGCCTGCAACCTGATTACGGTCCGCGGTTCGGCCGCCTGCCGTGATCCCCTGAGAAATCGATAAGGGGAGAAGTGCGCCCTGAGCAATCGCCGTCATCGCGCGGAATCGCCGGAATCGCACGTAATCGGAAAACCAAAAGCTAGAAGCCCTAGAGCTACCTTTAGATAAAGAATTTAATCGAATCGAGAGCCACCCCATGGGTGGCTTTTTGTGTTTATGGAGAAAGAACAATGACGAAGCAGCAGATTATCGACGGTGTGCGCGAGTGGACGGAGAAGCTGGGGCATGTGCCGAGCCATGTTGAGTTATTGAAATATGCCGGGGTGAGCCGAAAGGCGTTGCGGCGGCATTTTGCCAACTACCGGGCGGTGCTGGCGGAATGCAATCTGGCGGGCACGGGCAGCGGATACAAGGCGGAGATGGCAGAGGTATTCCGGGACTGGGCGAAGCTGGCGCGGGAACTGGGCAAGCTGCCGTCGATTGCGGAGTACACGCTGAAGAGCCAGTTCAGCGTGCGTCCGCTGGTGCTCCGGTTTGGAACGTGGAACAACGCTCCGCTTGGGCTGAAGCTGTATGCGGAAGAGCAAGGCTGGGGGGAAGAGTGGAAGGACGTTCTGGCCATGGTGGAGGCGCGGGAGGAGCAGCAGAAGAAGGTACGGGAGCTAAAGTCTAAACCGGGGCCAGAAAATGTGAGGCGGGCCAGAAGGTTTGCAGCGAAGAATGGATTGGACGCGGAGCGCATGGGGCTGAAACGGGTAACGATCGCCAAAAAGGGCCGCGAGGTGTTCGGCAAGCTGATGCGCCCAGGGCCGATGATCTGCGCGCCGACGAATGAACAGGGAGTGCTCTTTTTGTTTGGCGCGATGGCGGAGGAGCTGGGGTTTGCGGTGTTGAAGATCAGGATGGAGTATCCGGATTGCCTGGCGCTGAGGCAGGTGGAAGAAGACCGGATGGAGCTGGTGCGGATTGAGTTTGAATTTGAAAGCAAGAATTTCCTGAAGCACATGCACGAGATCGGCAAGTGCGATGTGATTATGTGCTGGCGGCACAACTGGGAGGGGTGTCCACTGGAGGTGATAGCGCTCAGCACTCAATAGTCAGCTATCAGCCACGTCAAAACCATACCGCGGATTACGCGGATGAACGCGGATAAGAAATCCGGTCATCGAAAAGGCGAATCATCCGCCGCAGATCTCTGCTGGTCAGCGCAGATCGAACCCGAAGATACTAGCTTGAGGCTGCGCCCGTGGCCTTCGAAGCAGATGATTGCTTGAGTTCGCCCAATGCTCTCTGTCCCTTGAACCACTGCATCACAAAGAAGCCGTGCAGTCCAACAGCGAAAATGCCGAAAAGCATTGACATCAGCATAGATGGAACCATGTCCGCGCAGTAGAGGACGACGCCGATCCAGAAGGCCCATCGCTGGCCCTTGCGGGCGGCAAAGCCCAAGCCGACAAGCAGGCCGACCCATATTGCCGCGGCAGCGCGGAGAAGAAGGATGTTGCCCTGGAGCAGATCGCGTCCATAGATGGCGAGCAGGTCGAAGGAGCCGATGGAGACGATACTGCGCAGGAAGGCAAGAAGGTCGAAGTCGCCAAGCCTCAAGAGACCTGGAATCAGCACAGGGAGCAAGCCCGTACCGAGTCCGGCGAGTCCGGCAGCCACAAAAAAATACATGGCATAGGTTTGGACGTCACTTCGCAGATCAGCGAGGCGCTGCACTTCCGCTGCCTTGTATTCTTCGTCTGTACGGCCTGCGCCAACATTCAGTGTTTGCATAAAGGTCAGGTACTCCGGGGCGTAATCATGCCTTAGGATCCGGGTTTGTTCAACAGAGAAAAGCATGGATCGATGCAGAACCTCACCACGGAGGCACGGAGACACAGAGGGAATGAGGTCGGGTCTGGAAGACCGGGTCGGAACGGAAGAGCACGGCACTGATCCACGGAAGCGAGAATATGAATCACACGACTGTCGAGGCGCACAGGCAAGAGTGCCTGTGCCACACAATCGAGACACGTCCAACTTGTTACAATAACCGTTTACCCGAAATCCACTTTTGCGATTTCAAGAACAAACGCAAGGTCCCTCCGCCCTACTCGCGCGCTGGTGACTGCGCGCGCTCGCCTTACGGGCGTCGGGATGACGGGACTAAAAATGGAAGGGTTCGGAGAGCACATGCATCGTTGGTCACAACTGTTTATTCCCACGTTGAGGGAGGCGCCGGCGGACGCGGAGGTCGCCAGCCATAAGTTTCTGATCCGCGCGGGATACATACGCCAGCTGGGCGCTGGAATTTATTCGTATCTGTTTCTCGGGCAGCGGGCGATCCTGCGCATTACGCAGGTGGTACGCGAGGAGATGAACCGAATCGGGCAGGAGTTTCTGCTGCCGGCGATCCATCCGCGCGACCTGTGGGAGCAGAGCGGACGCTGGCAGGTGATGGGCGACAACATGTTCCGCCTGAAAGACCGCAAGGGCGCCGATCTCTGCCTGGGCATGACGCATGAAGAGGTTATGACCGATATCGCGCGGAAAGAGCTGCGCAGTTACAAGCAGCTGCCGCAGATCTGGTACCAGATCGAGAATAAGTTCAGAGACGAGCCCAGGCCGAGATCGGGATTGATACGCGTGCGGCAGTTCACGATGAAGGATTCATACTCGTTCGATTTGGACGAGGCGGGGCTGGATGTGAGCTACAAGAAGCATTATGAGACGTATCGGCGGATCTTTGACCGCTGCGGGCTGAAGTATGCGGTGGTGGAGGCGCACTCGGGGGCGATGGGCGGGTCGCAGTCGCATGAGTTCATGGTGATGACCGATGCGGGCGAGGACATGGTGGCGAGCTGCGGAAAATGCGGCTACGCGGCCAATCTGGAAAAAGCCACCTCACAGCTTGCGCCCGCGCAGGACCTGCCGGGCGATGGCGTGCCGGAAGAAGTGCACACACCGGGATTGAAGACGATTGAGGAAGTAGCGAAGTTTTTGGGCGTGTCGCCCACGCAGAAAATTAAGACGCTGGCGCTGATGCAGGTTGAGCCGGACAAAAAAGATCCGAGCAAGCAGAAGCTGCGGCCGGTGGTAGTGCTGCTGCGGGGCGATCACTCACTGAATGAAGCGAAGTTGACGACGACTCTCGAGGGAAAAGAATTCAGGCCGATGCATGAAGAAGAGATCAGGCTGGTGTTTGGATCGCCGGCGGGATTTCTGGGACCGGTGAAGTTGCCGGCAGCCGCAGGTGTGGGCATGGGCAGCGAGACGCAGAAGATCCTTCTGGAAGGTCTGCCGCTGGTGCTGGCGGATACGGCGCTCAAGGGCCGCAAGAACATGATCACGGGTGCGAACAGAGAAGACTACCATCTGAAGAATGTGACGCCGTTGCGGGATTTCCATCCGACGGAGTGGATCGATTTGCGCAATGCAGCGGCAGGAGAAGGGTGTCCGAACTGCGGGAGCGCGCTCGAAGTCGGCAGGGCGATGGAGATTGGGCACATTTTCAAGCTGGGCTATAAGTATTCAAAGTCGATGGGCGCGGGAGTGCTGGACAAGGACGGCAAAGAGGTCATGCCGATCATGGGTTGCTATGGAATCGGGATTGAGCGCATTCTGACCGCCGCGATCGAACAGAGTAACGATAAGGATGGATTCTGGCTGCCGATGTCGATTGCCCCGTTTGACGTGGTTGTCACCGCGACCAATGTTACCGACGTAACCATCGCGAAGACCGCTACTGAAATCGCGCAGAAGCTGGAAGCCGCGGGATTCAGCGTGCTGCTGGATGACCGCGATGAGCGCCCAGGTGTCAAGTTTAAAGACGCTGACCTAGTGGGAATCCCTTATCGAATCAACGTGGGACGGGGAGTTACGGAAGGGCTTGTCGAAGTGGTTTCCCGCTCGACACGCCAATCTCACGATGCTAACATCGCCGGCATTGACAGCACTTTTCAACAGTTGGTGCGGTCGTCAACTCCAGCAAGTTAGAAATCGGCTGCCGGAAAAAACAGGCAAAGATCGAGCGTGCGGCCGGCTTGTTGAGGGTCTTGTGAAGGAGATTTGCCGGCGGGTATGGGAAAGCTAAAAGGAATTATCGGAATCGCCATTGTAGTGGGGGCATTCTACGTCGCGTGGAACATGATTCCACCGTACTTCAACAACTACCAGTTGCAGGACGCACTGGATGACATCGCGCGCAAACAAAGTTACACCACGATCTCTGAGGACGACATCAAAAAAATGGTGATCACCAAAGCGGAAACGGAAGACATTAAGCTCAGAGAAGAACAGGTGACGGTTACGCGGACGGCGGATGGCTTGGGAATCAGTGTTAAGTACCAGATTCACGTGGATATGATCATGCATCCCGTGGACTTGCATTTCACTGCTAACTCGCTCAATAAGCGTATATAATACAGAAGAACTGAATCCTTCTCAGCACCAGTGCAGGTAACGCTCTGGCCGGCCATGAGTCTGAGAGATGACAAGGCGTGTCTCCGCCTACTTGGAACATGGCAATTAAACTGAAAATTCCTCGCGTAAAAGGCCTTCGTGGCAGCCTGAAAAGCCCGTTTCTTCGTGCCGGGCTGGCTGCTTTCCTCATCATTTGCATCGTGCTGTTCGGCGTCTTCTCGTACTATTACATCAAGTACCAGAAGATCGTCGACAAGCGCTTTAACAACCCCATCTTTGCCAACACGGCCAAGATCTTCGCTCAGCCCCGCGAAGTCCGTATCGGACAAAAGGCCGATCCTAAAGAGATCGCCAATTATCTCCGCCACGCCGGGTACACAGAAGCCGGCGAGCAGGGTAAGTCAAAGCTTGGTACCTACCGCATTTTGAAAGACGCGGTCGAAGTCAAGCCTGGGGAAGAGTCGTACTACAACGCTGAAGGCGCGGTTGTTCGCATAAAAGATGGTCTTGTGGACCGAATCGCCTCTCTCGGCGACAACGGCGACAGCCTCACCGCTTACGAACTCGAGCCCCAGCTCGTCACCGGTCTCTTTGACGGCCAGCAGCGCGCCAAACGCCGGCTGGTCAAGTATGATGACATCCCCAAAGTCATGGTCGATGCCGTGACTTCCATTGAAGATCGCCGCTTCTTTCATCACAGCGGTGTGAACTACTGGCGTCTGATGCAAGCCGCCTGGGTCGATCTGCGCCAGGGCGGGAACCGCCAGGGCGGTTCCACCATCACCATGCAGGTGGCTCGCGGTTTCTTTCTCTCGCCGGAAAAGAAGCTCAAGCGCAAGCTCACCGAAATCCTGATCTCCATCGAGCTGGAGCAGCGGTTCTCCAAAAAGCAGATCTTTGAGCTGTATGCCAACCAGGTCGATATGGGCCAGCGTGGCTCATTTACCATCACTGGATTTGGCGAGGCCGCGCAGGCGTATTTCGGCAAGGATTTGAAAGACATCACGCTTCCAGAAGCTGCGCTCCTGGCCGGCCTGGTACAGCGGCCAAGCTATCTTTCTCCCTATCGGCATCCGGAACGCGCTCTCGATCGCCGCAACCTCGTTCTTGAAGCCATGGTTGAAACCGGGGCCATCACCCGCGACCAGGCCGATGCCGCAAAGGCAACCCCGCTCAAGCTCGCTCCGCAGAATGTGGAAGCCAGTGACGCACCCTATTTTGTTGACCTGATCCGCGAACAGCTGGTTGGCAAGTACAGTGAAGATGACCTCAACTCTGACGGCTTTCGCATTTACACCACACTCGATCCTACGTTGCAGACCGTAGCGGCGCAGGCGGTCGATGTCGGGCTCAGGGAAGTGGATGCTGCGGTAAAGAAGCTGCGCACCAAGCAGGTCAAGGTCGGCAAGAACAAATATGAGACCAAGGTCATGCCCGGGCCGATTCCGCAGGTTGCTCTCGTCGCCCTCGACCCCCATACCGGCGAGGTTTTGGCGCTGGTAGGCGGCAGAAATTACGGTTTCAGCCAGTTGAATCATGCGGTAGCCAAGCGCCCCACCGGATCAATCTTCAAACCTTTCGTTTACGCGGCTGCTGTGAACAATGCAGTCACCAATGAGCAGCCGGTTTTTACCCCCGCCAGCCTGGTGGATGATTCGCCTACGGCCTTTATCAACGGAGACGACGTTTACACCCCGCGAAACTTCAAAGAGGAATACCACGGGCAGGTGACCGCGCAGTACGCTCTGGCGCACTCGCTGAACAATGCTACGGTCAAGGTTGCGGAGATGGTCGGCTATGACAAAGTCGCCAATCTGGCCAGGATCGCCGGAATCTCCTCCGTGAGACCCACGCCCGCCATGGCGCTGGGTTCGTATGACGCCACTCCGCTGGAGATGGCTTCGGCTTACACAGTTTTTTCGAACAATGGCCAGCGCATCACGCCGATCATGCTACGCTCAGTCCGCGATGCGAACGGCGACATCATCGACAACTACCAGGCCCAGAAAACCCAGGTGCTCGATCCGCGCGTAGCTTACGTGGTGACGGACATGCTCCAGGGGGTCATCAACAACGGCACCGCGGCAGGTCAGGGCGGTGTTCGGTGGCGCAAGTTTACCGCTCCTGCGGCCGGGAAGACCGGTAGCTCCCACGATGGCTGGTTTGCCGGCTTTACCTCCAACTTGCTGTGCATTGTCTGGGTCGGCTATGACGATTACAGTGACGTTCATCTGACCGGCGCTGCCATCGCCCTGCCCATCTGGACCGAATTCATGAAGCGGGCCACCGAGTTGCCGAACTATTCTGACGTCAAGCCGTTCACCCCACCCCAGGGGGTGGTTGAGCTGACCCTGGACAAGGCGACCAACCAGATTGCCACGCCGTCCTGCCCCGACGACTACACAACCGCCTTTATTGACGGTACCCAGCCCACCCAGACGTGTGAGCAGACGGCCCATGGCAACTTTGTGCAAAGAATTTTTGGCATTGAGCCTAAGCCAACTCCTACCCCTCCGGCGTCTAATACAGTGGGGAATACTGTTTCCAGCAGTCCGGCGCTGCCTGTGGCGACGCCCTTACCCGCTGTCCAGACCCAACAGGATATGGAGAAGAAAAAGAAGGGTTTTTGGGGTCGAATATTTGGCGGCCCGGACAATAAGGACGATAATAAAGGGGCCAAGCCAGCGGCCACCCCTAATCCCCGGCAGTGACAGGCCGCACTAAGGAGGCCCAACATGGGTCGCTTCAGCTGCTTGTTGACCATCTCAATACTCCTGGCGCTTGCACTGCCCTTGTGTGCCCAGGACTCATCCTCACCTGCTCAAGACTCGACTTCAATTCTGCGCGTCCCTCCGCCTCCTGAAAACGCCACTGCTGCGGAGCTTGAACAACAGGGTGATGTCCTGCGCCTGGAAAAAGCATATTTGGATTCCATCGACTATTACCGCGCTGCCCTCAAAAAGCAGGATAGCGCCGTGCTTCACAATAAAGCCGGAATCAGCCTGCTTCTGCTCAGCCGCACCTCTGAGGCGCGCAAGGAATTCCAGAAGTCCATGAGGATCGATAAGAATTATCCCGAGGCCTATAACAACCTCGGCGCCTTGTATTACAACATTCACAAATTCGGATCTGCCATCAAGGAATATAAGAAGGCCATCAAGCTGTCCGACACGAACGCCAGCTTCCACAGCAATCTGGGCACGGCATATTTCTCTGAAAAGGACTTCGACCGCGCCACCAGGGAATACCAGCGCGCGATGGAAATTGATCCCGCGATCTTTGAGCGCTCGCCTTCCGGCGGTGCTGCGGTAAAACTCGTCACCTCCAATGACCTGGGCCATTTCCATTACGTCATGGCGCAGATGTACGGGCAGCACAACAACGAGGAACGTTGCCGCTACTATCTCAGCAAAGCCAATGAAGAGGGTTATCCGATCAAAGGCGCGCTTCGTGACAACGAATTCGCCGGCCTGCGCAAAGATCCGGACTTTGTATCGTTCGTGCGCTCGCTTAAACCGCCGTCGGCGAACAGCAACTGAGCAACCTTTTCTGAGTAGCTGCTTCTAACCTAAGTAGCTGCCGCACTTGGCAGCCAACGAACAAAATAGGCTCACCGGTTCGGCGCGTAAGCGCCTTGGCAGGGAAACCGGTGAGTCTCTTATTTTTTGTCGCTACGCTCCACACCGCCGGAGATTTCCTTCTACCTGATGACCTTCTGCGCTTGGTGCAGCGGGCTCGGCGCGTGGTCGGCCTCGCCCTTATTTTTGTCGCTACGCTCCACACCGCCGGAGATTTCCTTCCACCTGACGACCTTCTGCGCTTGGTGCAGCGGGCTCGGCGCGTGGTCGGCCTCGCCCTTATTCTTGTCGCTCCGCTCCACACCGCCGGAGATTTCC
>Ga0126381_100000050_pt1 | contig 142705 bp, 130 predicted proteins | sample PanSoiMetPlot_28_FD_96465 | JGI IMG/M metagenome (GOLD analysis project Ga0126381, IMG submission 96465) | Tropical forest soil microbial communities from Panama - MetaG Plot_28 | ecosystem: Environmental > Terrestrial > Soil > Tropical forest > Bulk soil | place: Panama | collected 2016-02-17
CCTCCAACCAGCATCCGTTCTACAGCAACGACGCGCTGATTCCGCAGCCGGGCGGCGGCTTCCTGCCTTCGCATACCTACACCGGACAGGACACCTTGCTGGCGGCGGCGATCTACCAGTTCTGAGTCCGGCTTTGAGAGTTTCTCTGCCGCCGATGGCGTGACATGAAAAAGGCACCTCTCATTTGTCCAGTGTGTCATCGCCAGCTTGATCTGATTGCCGGTGATTATGAATGCGTGCAGGTTACGCGGGGTTCCTGCCGCGTGCTGGATCTAAAGGCTTTGCGGGGAGACACGGAGGGAACAATCTGTTTTGTTCACCCGGCCCATCGCGAGGAACTCGCTGTAATGGTCCGGCTGGGTACCTATCCAGGCTCGCGGCATCCAGTGTGAACTATCAATATTTCAATTCGAAAAGCGGCATCGCACTTTGAAAAGAGCGATTCCGCGACCAGGAAATAATTCAATTAGATAATGGATAATTTGGCGGGCACGCTTCGTGCTGCCAATGCGATCAAGGTCAGGGAGTCACGCAAATGAGCATCTGGGCAATCGTCAATCCGGCGGTGTTCGCCGCGGGTTTGGGGCATTCAGGTGGCGCCGCCTCGGCGGTACCGGTGCCGATATTTGATTTAGTCATGACCGCTGTAGCAATCGCGGTATGGGCGGCGGCATTTGTCGGCGCAACAAGCTGGCTTCGCGTCCGGGAGCGCGCGGCGGCACGGGCGCACATCCGATCGATACGAAGCGGGCGCGGCGAAGAGGCCGTTTCGACCGTGATATCGAACGACCCGACGTCGGCGAGGAGAGGCCGGCGCTACGGAACACACCACTCATGGCCGCGGCCGATTCAGCAGGTGTAGGAACCCGCCCTTCGGGCATGATAGCGCAGGCTTTGAGTTGATGAACCCGCCATCTTTGGGCAGCCGCATCCGCAATGGCAGCCTGATAATGCTCGGTGTCGCGATTGCGCTGGGCGCACTCGCATTGCCCGGTATTCATCGGCTGGGCGGCGCGATTCGCCGCACGCTGCATCGCAATTACGTCAGTATCGAAGCGGCGCAGCACATGCACCAGGCGCTGTGGTCGCTCCAGCTTGCCGAACGCGGCGGCACCGTGGACCAGGCGCTAAAGCCGAACTGGGACACTTTCAGGTTCTGGATTGACGTCGAGGAGCACGACATCACCGAGCCGGGCGAGAACCTGCTCGCGAAGGAGATCGATCAGCGAGGACGTAAACTTTTCGCTGAATTTGCCGAACGCGGAGAGTCCCGTCCACGCGATCAGGATTTCGCTGCGCTTCATTCGCTGCTTGACGATCTGACCAAGGTCAACAGCAACGCGATGTTCCGGGCCGACGGCCGCGCCTCTCAACTGGGTGGCAGGCTCACCGGGGAATTCGCCGTCGGCCTGACGATGCTGCTGCTGATCGGAATCGCGCTGTCCTGGACAATCGCCCGCAACATCACTCAGCCGCTCAAAGACCTGGCCGACCGCTTGCGCGCGTTCAGCCTGCGCGGCACTCCGCTCCGGCTGCCGGAGCAGCCGCTGGCCGAACTGCAGACCGTGGCCGCAGAGTTCAATCGGATGGCGGAGCGGCTGCAGCAGTTCGAGAAACTCAACGTCGATCGGCTCGTATACGAAAAGAGCAAGACCGAAGCGATAATTGAAAGTATCGAAGACGGAATTGTGCTGCTCGATCCCAAGGGGATCGTCACGCACATCAATGAAATCGCCGCAATCATCCTGGGCGTGGAGCGCGAAGACGCGCTGGGCAGCCCGTTTGACGATCTCAACAGCAATCATCCGCACTACGTGCGCATCCGCGGCGCGCTGCAAAAGGCCGCGGTTGGCGCACATAACTCGCATCGAATTGAAGTCGAATTGCATGTCCGCGGGCGCGACCACACCTATTTGTTAAGGCCTCTGCCGCTGCGCCAGGACGGGCGATCGTTCGGGCGAATCCTTACCCTGCAGGACATTACCTATCTGCGCGATCTCGATCGGGCGCGCACCAACCTGGTGGCGACGTTGTCCCATGAACTGAAGACGCCGCTTACCTCGATGGCGCTATCGGCGGGTCTGCTCGAACGCCGCTTGGACGGGATCGGCGGCGAGCAGCACAAGCTGGTGGCGGGAATCAGCGAAGATATCACGCGCATACGTCATCTGGCGGACGACCTGCTCAACCTGGCGCGCGGCGTGGGTGCCAATATCAGCCTGCGCAGCATCGCGCTGGACCTGACCGAATTGGTGCGCGCGGTGTCGAAGACCTTTGCTCTTCAGGCCCAGCACAAGCGCATCGCGCTCAAAACCGATCTGCCCGAGGCGGCCCAGGCGATGCGCGGCGATCCGGTCAAGTTGTCGTGGGTGGTTTCAAACCTGATCTCCAACGCCCTGCGCTACACACCTGAGGGTGGCAGGATTTCCGTTGCGTTGGAGGACAGAGCGGACTCCCTTTCCCTGAAGGTTCGCGATACCGGGCCAGGCATACCTTCCGCCGTGAAGGAGCACCTGTTCGAGCGCTTGCCTCCGCTTGGCGGAAACGGTTCAGGGCCGGCTTCGGCGGGGCTGGGCCTGACGATCGTCAAAGAGATTGTCGAGGCGCATGGCGGCCGGATCTTTGTCGATACCACCGAAGGTTATGGTACGTGCTTCACAGTGGCGTTGCCCGTCCGTCAGGAGGGTTTATGGCCAAGCTCCTAATTGTCGATGACGAAAAAAACATTCGAAACCACCTGGCTACCTTTTTCGAGACCTGTGGCCACAAGGTGCGAACGGCGGAAAGTGCCCCCCAGGCGCTGGGGCTCATGGCAGAGGGGAATGGCTTTGATCTGGTGCTGACCGACTATCGGATGGCCGAGATGAATGGGCTTGCTCTGTTGGAACAGATCAAGCGCAACAATCCCGCGCTTCCCGTCATATTAATGACCGCTTATGCCACCGTTGAGGGCGCTGTGTCCGCGATGAAGAGCGGCGCATATGATTACGTGACCAAGCCTTTCACCCTGGATCAGATCCAGCACGTGGTCACGCGTGCCCTGGAAGTTCAAAGCTTGCGCGCCGAGGTCAGTTTTCTGCGCGATGCATTCGATGATCAGCCGCTGCTCGAATCGCGCAGCCCCGGGATGCGCCATCTGCTGGAAGTCGCACATCAGGCCGCGAGCAGCGAGGCGACTATTCTGCTGATGGGCGAGAGCGGCACTGGAAAGAATGTCCTGGCCAGGCAGATCCATCGATGGAGCCGGCGGGCCGAGTCGCCGTTCGTGGTGGTCAATTGCACGACCTTGTCGGAGAACCTGCTCGAGAGCGAACTATTCGGACACATGCGTGGATCCTTCACCGGCGCTTTCAAGGACAAGCCGGGCCGCCTTGAAGCCGCCCATCGCGGAACGGTGTTCCTCGACGAGGTTGCAGACCTGAGTGCGCCGCTGCAGACCAAGTTCCTGCGCTTCGTGCAGGAGCAATGCTTTGAGCGGGTGGGCGGCGACCAGACCATCCAGGTTGATACCCGCATAATCGCCGCGTCCAACCGCGATCTGATGGAGGAGGTGAGGGCGCATCATTTTCGCGAGGACCTGTTCTACCGGCTTAACGTTATAGCTCTGCAGGTGCCGTCGCTGCGCAAGCGCCGTGAAGATATTCAGCCTTTGGCCGAGCACTTCCTCGCCACCGCCGCGGCTCGCAACCATCGGCCGGGGCTGCATTTCTCCGCCGAGACGGAGGCGGCCATCAGGCGCTACTGGTGGCCGGGCAACATCCGCGAACTGCGCAACGCGGTCGAGCGTGCTGCGATCCTGGCGCTGGAGGAGACGATCAAGCCCGATTGCTTGCCTGATGCGATGTTTCGGGAGCAACCGGAGCCGCCGCCCTCGTACTTCTCGCCGACCAGCCTGGAGGAAGTCGAACGCCAGCACATCGAGCGGGTGCTGGTCGAGACGGCGACTCTGGAAGAAGCTGCAGCGATACTGGGGATCAACACTTCGACCCTATGGCGCAAGCGCAAGCGCTACAGATTCGACTAGCACCGCGCTTTTCAATTGCGCCGCCGCGGGCGCAGAACGTAAACAAGCTCCATAGCTGCCGCTTTGGCAGGCAGTGCCTGTTAGTGCATCATCTTCCATCTAACATGGAATGAGCAGCCTGGCTCATTCCTGGATTAGGCTGCAGTAACCCATCACCATTACATTGCAGCTTGCATTATGCTGGCCATGTTCATGGTAGATTCAATGCAATCTGAAAATTATCTACTCTGCTTTCTGAAATACGTTTCGAATTTCAATGGTCATTCCAAATTGCCGCGATAACGATGCGCGGCGGCACGTATCGTGCTCAACATGCCGCGCGATTGCGGCTGCGGCCAGAGTTAATCGACAAAAGGAGAGAAGATGGCAGAACCAGGCGAAGCCAAAATGGTACCGACTCTTGGGTTGACCGGCGTAACGGTGAACGCGATGGCGCTGATCGCGCCGGGCGCTTTCCTATGGATCACGTTCGTGGTCCAGGCGGGTTATGCGTACCCGTCGGGAGTAGCCATGTGGGCCGGAATATTTGGCGCCATATTACTCGCGTATGCCACCGCGCTCTCATACTCGGAGCTGGCCAAGCTCTATCCGGGCGCGGGCAGTTCCTACCTGTTCGCGGAGAAGGCATTCCTCAATACAACACACGCCTACCGCTTCGCGCGGCTGGCGAAATTCATCACAGGATGGGCCTCGCATCTTTACTACTGGGTGTACCCCGGAGTGATGGCCGCAACCATCGGCGTCATGATCGGCTATATCTGGGGCACTTTGAGTCCCAACGGGATGAACGCCGGTGTACCTGGTCCGGTCTTTATGGCGCTGATGGCTATAGTCTCCGCTTACGGGATTGCGTATATCGCCTACCGCGGCGTGGTCGGATCCACGATGGTCAACCTCGGCATCAACGTGATCCAGATCATCGCCCTGTTGTTCTTCTCGGCGCTCGCGATCTCCTTCCGGCTGAGCCATCCCGACGGATCCACCGGTCTGGCTCTGGACGGCACCACCAAGGTCCTCCACTATGCGCTGAGCGGCAACGCTCCGGCGCATCCGAGCGCAATGTCGGTCGTGCTGCCGCATAACATAAACTCGTTGATGCTCCAGGCAACTATCGCGATCCTGCTGCTGGTGGGATTTGAATCGGTCACGTCGCTTGGAGAAGAGTCTAAGAACCCCACGAAGGACATTCCCCGGGGTGTCTTGCTCTCCATTACGATTCAGTGCCTGTTCATGTATTTGATCGAGTACTTCGCCGCCAACTATTTCCTGAACAGCGCCTACAGCCTGGCGGATGCCAAAGGTTCCGCAGCGCCAATCGGCGACATGATGGTGATAATCGGCAACACATTGCTGGGCGGGCACGGCCAGGCTTTCATGCTGATCGAGGCGCTGACCGTGTTTCTGGCACTAATCGGGACTACGCTCAGTTGTATCAACACCGGCGCCCGCGTCACCTATGCGATGGGCCGCGATGAGGAAGTGCCTGAGCACTTCGGACTTCTGCACGGGGAAAATCTAACCCCGCACCGCGCCATCTGGACGCTAGCTACAATTTCGGCGGTAATTGGCGCATACGCGGCAGTGTACTTCTTCGCGGGCTCGGCGGCGCCCGACGACAAGACCATCGCAACGTTGCCGCACAACATCTGGTACGCCGTCGGGATGAGCTCGAACGCGTACCTTTCGGGCCTGCCCAATGGGCTCCAATTGGTGACCCTGGTTTCGAACTTCGGAACATTCATGCTATATGGGCTGACCAACATCATTTGTATTGTGGCCTTCCGCGAACATCACGAGTTCCACGGGTTCAAGCACATGATAGTGCCGATATTCGGTGCACTCGCCAACTTCGCTTGCATGGCGTTCTACATAATCGGGCCGATCGAGGGCCTGGGCAGCGTCAAGGAGCCGCTGATGGCAGTGGGAATTGCGATAATCTGGGGTGTTTACGGGGCGTTCTATTTCGTGCGGAACTCCAGGAAACGGGGCAAGGACACCATACTGGTTAGCAAGACTGCTTAGTCAAAGCCCATAACGAATACCGGGGAGTCCGGACGCCTTCGCGGCGCCGTGGCTCCCCGGTTTTTTTCAACGTGGTTTTCTAAAATCGGCGTGTTCGAGCAAATAGCGGTGGTCACCACCAGCGGTGCCAGTCGTGATGATGTCCGTGACCGGGTGGCGGACCGCCGGCGCCGGGGGGCGGACCCATCGGTCGAACCGGCGGAGGAGCGCCGTGGTAATAATTTGGTGCTCCCCACCGATGCGTCTGATGCCATTGCTGGCGCAGCGCACCGCGCTCGGCCGGCGACATTTGCTGCCAGCGCTCATAATTCTGCAGCAAGTGCTGGCGCTGCGGCGGCGGCAATTGCTGAAAACGCTGGTAGCGCTGCAGGATCTGATTGCGTTGTTCAGGCGGCAGGCCCCTGAAGCGGCCGTAGGCCTGCTCCAGTTGCATGCGCCGCTGCGGCGGCAACTGCCGGTATTCGTGCATCGCCTGGAGTACCTGATGGCGTTCATCCGGCGGCAGGCGGCGGAATTCTTCGAAGTTGCGCTGCGCGGCTTGGCGCTGTTCGGGACCCATCTGCTCCCATCGCCGGTAGTTCTGCAGCACCCGCTCACGCTGGTTGGGACTGAGATTGTTCCACATGTCGCGATAACGCTGCACGTAGGCCTGTTCGGCCGGATTAGACGGTTCGCCCGGAATCATCTGCGCGAACGCGCCAGACACCATGACACTTATCAGGGCGGCGGCTAGCAGCGAAGTCATGTTGATACGGCGAATCATTCGCGGACGTCGTCCTCCGTATCTCCCGGCGGCGGAGGCGGCGCTGGCGGCATCATCGGCGGGGGAGGGTTGTTATACATCGGAGGGCTGTTATACATCGGTTGTGGATTCGGCGCGCTGGGGCCGTTCAGGTATCCCATCGCCCGCAGGGTACGAATCTGCTCCAGCATCGAGGTTTGCGAGTTGTCGTTGGAATTCTGGGCGAACAGATCCAGGTCCAGCAGCATCCTGGGGTCTGGAGCATGCTCCGCCCATGACGCGCGAACTCTCAGAGGGACGAACGCCGCGGCCAACGCCATCGTCATCAACAGCTTACGACCGCACCGCATCGCTGGCCTTGGGAGCCGGCCGCAACTCGTCAAGATGCTCGATCACGTCGTAGTTTTCCAGCAGGTCAAGCCGCTTGACGACGCCGTAGTTGCGCAGCAACCCCACGTCGGCCACGTCCATCTGCTGCTGCTCGAAAGCGATCTGGTCCTCTCGGGGCGCCGATTGACGTAGCCCGGGGATAACGAACCATAGAGCGAGCGCTGCGGCGGCAGCCGCTCCAACCAGCCCGCCCCATACAACGCCCTGTTGCCACCATCTCACGCGTGGTTCGGTGCGGGCGGCAAGTTTGCGGCGCAGTTCGGCCCGGTAGGCGCTCCATTCCGGCGTAGGCAGTTCTTCGACGCGGGTGGCGAGTTCTCCCAGCAGCGAGCGGAACGACTCGGCCGAGTCGCGGCATTGTCCGCAATGCTCGAGGTGCTCGGCAACGCGCTTGAGCTCTCCGCCGGCCAATTCGCCGCGGATATAGGGCACCAGCGCTGTTTCTGGATGGGTAGACGCCATCGCTCTATTCGTCCTTTAGCACCTTCTTTAGCGCAGCGAGCCCGCGATGAATATGGACGCGTGCGGTATTTTCGGAGCAGTTGAGGACTTGGGCAATTTCCCGGCTGGAAAGTCCTTCCTGCACCTGGAGGAGCACGGCGGTTCGCTGATTGGCGGACAGACGCTTGAGCGCGTTCGCCAGTTGGCCTGCCGATTGCCGCTTAATCGCGACCAGGTCGGGCCCAGCCTCCACGGACGGCGGTTCGATCCCCGGGTCATCGGGGTCGTCGCCGGGACCAGCGAGCGGAAGCAGCCTGTTCCACCATTTGCCCCGCCGCTTGTGGTCGATGCAAAGGTTGACCAGCACGCGGTAAAACCAGGTGGAAAAGCGCGAGCGCCCGTCGAACCGATTGGCCGACTCGTAAAGGCGAATGAAGGCATCCTGCGAGACGTCGCGAGCGTCGGCTTCGTTGCCGAGTACCGAGCAGGCGAGGCGGTACGCGCGCGCCTGATGGCGTTCGACGAGCAGTTCAAAAGCCTGCCGGTCGTGCTGCGCGACCCGTGCGCACAATTCCTCATCCGTAAGCTCCTTCAAACGGTCAGCCCCGGCGGTCGGCCGGTGGCTCCGCCCGGCCCTGCCAAACTGCGGGCCAGGGTCCCAATCGACCGCCCAGCTACCGATGCTACCTTCTTTCGACCATTGGACGGAATGGGGGGCAATTCCGTTTACCCCCATTCGTTTGGGCTTTTTCGGCGTATGCCCACGAATAAGGCAGGTCCGGAACCCGCTCTGATCCAGAGGATAGAGATGGAAGACAACTCCTGCGGCTCGAAAAGCAAACAGTGCCTGCTGAAGGCACCGGCTGGCCAGACTTCCGCGGGACCGGAGAGGTCCTTCGGAGCTGTAAACGAAATCGACGCGACGTTCGTCCAAGCGCCCGAAGGAGTGTACCCCGATGGAGACCCAGTTCAGATTCGGTTGGGGGCGGCGCGGAACGTTCGCTGCCGGCCTCGTCGTAGTTGCGCTCGGGAGCGCACTCATGGGCTGTACCGCATTCAATCCCCAAGGGGCCGCGCAGCAATACGCGCCCAGCTATTACAACGGCGCTCAGTACAGTTCGCTCTCGCCCGAGCAGAAGATGCAACTGGAGAACCATCTGGCCAATCAGAGCAATCAGGCGTGGCGCACGACGGCGGGTCTTGCCTCCGGCTTGGGCGCCCTGGTTCAGGGCGCCGGCGTGCTGCTCTTCGCCGCCCGCCGCTAGTATCAGTGCGGCAGGGTAAATCCAGGCCCGGCCGCACCATCGACTCGATTCGGAGCGCAGACTCAGCGCCGGCTGATGATCGTCGTGATCGGCGACGCGATTTCAATCGCGTTGCTGTCGCGGGGTTTTCAACCTATCTTGATGCTCTTGCTGCATCCCTACATCGGACTTACCGAAGACCGGCGAGACAGGGGCCATCAGGATGGAGTTCGGCACACTCATTTTCACCAGGCCGCAGCGCGCGATTAGCGATCCGAAACTCGCGGAGCAGTTTGGCTATACCCACGCATGGATTCCCGATTCGCACATGATCTGGGGCGACGTGTGGGCGTGCATGGCGCTGGCTGCCGTCAATACCAGCCGGATCAAGCTTGCCACCGGCGTGGCAGTCGCCGCCAACCGGATAGCGCCAGTTACCGCCGCTGCTATCGGCACTATTAATGAACTGGCGCCCGGACGCGTGATGCTGGGCTTCGGCACCGGACATACCGGGCGTCGTGTGATGGGCCTGCCACCGGTCAGGCACGCAGTGTTCCGCGAGGAATGCCGCGTAATTCACGACTTGCTGAAGCGCGGCGAGACCATTCACAATGCCGAGGGATACGGCCGCAAAATCAGGTATCTGCATCGCGACCGCCACTTCATCAATCTCGATGGACCCATTCCGTTCTATGTGGCCGCCAACGGACCAAGGACGCTGGAGGTGGCGGGAGAGTTCGGGGATGGATGCGTCACCACCGGAGTGCTGACGGCTGATCGCGTCGAACGGGTCCAGCGCCTGCTCCAGACCGGCGCGGAACGGGCGGGGCGCAGACTTCCGGCGCAATTCCCGATCGTATCGCTGACCCATATCGTGGTGTTGAAACCGGGAGAGGATTTCAACTCGCCGCGGGTCCGGATGATGGCGGGACCGTGGGTGATGGCGAATCTGCACGCGGTCGCGGCTGGATACGCCCGGGCCCGCTCGCTGCCCGCCGAGGTTCGCCCGCTGTTCCAGGCATACCTCGATTACGTAGGCGCAATGAAAGCGCCGCCCGAGGAGCGCTACCTTGAATTACATCTCGGGCATTGCGCTTACGTCGAACCGGCGGAATGGAAGTTCGTTACGCCCGAAGCGATTCGCTACTGCACTATCGCCGGGCCGCGCGAGGAAGTGGTAGAGCGTATCCGTGTTCTGGAAAAAGCGGGCCTGTCGCAGATCTTCCTAAACCCTCCGATGGACGGCTTCGCAGATTGTATAGAAGAAATCGCGCGCGAAGTGATCGAACGGGTGTAGATCGCTGGACCTATACAACAGCCCAAACAGCGTACGTCAAAATCCTGTTTTCGATTCAACGGTTCGTGCTGAGGATCGCATCTCCGGCGTATGCGTTGGTCTGGCCCGTAACCGTCGAAATGACCTCGACTGATGAATTCAGCGCGCACTTTCCGCTGTTCGCCAGCGATGGCAGCACTTCCACTCTGGGCATGCGCGCCATGTCGCCTCTCAAATCAGCGGCGGTAAGGTCCAGCCGGGTGGACGACTCCAAAGCCAGGTGAATTTGGGCGCTCTGTTTGACCGGTGTGCCCCTGCCGTCGAGAAATGTCAGCACCACGTTGCAATCGCCAAAGCTGGGCACACCCGCCACCGGCTGATTGGATACGTTGAAGCGGATAAATTGGCTCGCGGGCGCCATCCCCAACAGACCATATGCGGGCAGAAAGCCGTTGCCGTTGGCGCTTTTGCGCAGTATGTAAGCATCGGTCTGGTTGGTGACCGACGCTATCACCTCCACCGAGGGCACCAGGATGCAGCCGTCGGTGCGTTGTACCGCGGGGAGAATTTCCAGACGTCCCGCCGCGGATAGCGGCGGGAGGTCAGAGGCCATCAAATCCAGTGAACTTGAGTGCCCCGGCGCCAGGTGCGCGTTCGAGCGCTTCAGAGTTTTGCCTTGACCATCGCTAAAGATTAGGCTCACCCGACACGGTCCCACCGTCAATGTGCCGGGTGGGGCGAGGAACTCAAGCCCCGCAACGCGCACATTGGTCACGTTCAAGCGCACGAACTGGCTTGGCGGCGCTATCCCTACCAGCCCGAAACTGGGCACGTCGGGCTGTACCGTGGGCGCCTGCGCACCCGCGATGCTTACCATCAACACGCCGCCCATAAGTATCGCGACATTCCCCCGAATTCGCGTCCACTCCTTGTTCATCAATCGCTCCCCGAGCCGAAGCCCGTCTCAGTACGGCGTTGCCGGACACCCTAGAGTGGTTTTCGCCACTGCCAGCCGATCCCACAATCCAAGCTGTTCCAACTCAGTGACGGTGTAAGCGGAATTGGTAACGTTGAAAGTCTCGTTGTAGACTCTGCCGCTTGCGTGGTCGCGATTGTTCGCCAGATCGTCGCAATACCGGTACAGAATCCAATTGCTGGTCGGAAATTGAACCGCCAGGTCGACCGGCCTGCGCCCTACGTTTTGGTCAGATAAAATGATGGGCTTGCTGTTATTGGGTCCAAACCATGCTTCGTAATCGTCGAGGCTTATCAGCAGGTCTGTTGCCGGATAGCCTGCCTTCGACAAAGCGTTGTACGGATCGTCGCCATGGCTAAGAAACAAATCCTCAGATATGAACCACGGTGCAGTGTGACCGGCAACGCCGACCGGTTGCACCGGGATGTTCACCACGCGGAGCACCCACGCCAAAAACGCGCTCGTGCCCGGGCATCCAGCCGTCCAGTGATGCGGCGGCGAAGCCAGCACCGTCCCCTGCCACTGAGGATTGAGATTGGGCGTCCCCTGAATCACCCTCGAAACCGGTGGATAGCCCCAATACTGCCAGTTGTAGAAAAAGTTTTGCGGTGAAAACGGACCATCAAAATGCTCCAAGTTGTTCCGCGCCCAATCGAGCACCCGCCCGATCGTGTCGATCCTCGTCGGGCCAATCAGGTTGTTTGTTTTCAGGAATTTGAAGGTATTAATCGCGTTTCCTGGGGTCGCATCCAAAACCAGCGGACTGACCAGGTTGTTGGTCGTGTCCAAACTAAAAAGCAGCTCTCCGTCGACCAAGGTCGCCAGCGCTTCACTATTACCGAAGTAGTCGTGCAGTCCCCACGGCACCCACTGATAGATCTCCGCCGCGAGACTCACCGCGACGTGCCCGATGTAAATGGCAAAGGCGTCGTTGGGGTCCAAGTCGGGCTCGAAGGTTTTGCCGATGCTGTAGGCGAATTGGTTGGGGTTAGGCGGCGGGTCTGGAGGCAGCGGTCCCGCGTAATTGGTCAGCCCGTTGTTGTACCAATCCACCGTCCGCACAAACGCCAGCACCAATGCGTCCTTTGCAGTGGCCGGCCATTGGTCCCAGGACAGACATGACGGGCTCTGGTTGGGAAAACACCAGCCAATCGTAACCGCCAGGTCGATATTGCTCGGGTCATCAAGATAGCAGGGCAGCAGGAGGTTCGCGTGATCGGCAATACTCTTGCAAGCCGGCGGAATGATCCCGGACGGAGTAGTTGCCCACGCCGATGCGGCGCATGCCGACCACACGATGAAAGCCGCAATGCACAATCCAGCCCTTCGCGTTTTCAAGCTGCGAGACTCCTTTTTAGCGCCGGAGTCAAAACAGTGAAATTCTTATCACGATATGTGTGCATGAGTAAAGAAGACTCACTATGAATCAAGAACGCTAACTAAAATTCATCCGCATTTTGTGTCGATTCGCATGCACGCCAAACGTCTTCTGACGCGCAACTGCGAACTTCTCAGTCTTCGGCGGTCATACGAGCGAGAAGCGTGCCAGTCCTAACTTGCTTCCAGGTAGTCGGCCAGCTTAGTTCGTTCGAGAAAGCAGAATAAGCGTTCACCTCGGCGCCCGTCTCGAGGCTTATTCCGCAGGACGCGAAGCATAATCGGTGAGTACGGGACTTCGCTATTTTTGGGTTTGTCAACGTCATTCTCAAGCTAAATTTAGCTTGCACCAAGCTGCCAGAATATGCTCCTATATCAATGGCTGGGTTTTGGCACAGATCCGTGCCGATATCTTAGGGCAAAGCGTTCTCCATTAACTTTTTCAACATATTCTAGGTTTTCCTCGGCTTGACCGTGGCGCTATGAAGCTTTGGAGACATCTATGTGCCGAGTTGGCATACGGGCAGCGGCTATTGGTCTGGCCCTTGCCGTAACGTTTGCTTTTGCTTCCAAGCCGGCGGCGGATTCGACCCTGCCCGACGCGGCCGTGCGTCTGCCGGGGCACCTCTTGGCGGCATTGGCGAAAGCCAGGCCCGTCGAGCCCGCCGACGAACACGCAAGAGCGCACGAGGGCGCTCAGCCACTTCTTTTGACGATCATTCTTAGGCGTTCCGACCAGCGCGGGTTCGACCGCTACCTGCATGACGTTTACGATTCGCGCTCGCCGCTGTACGGGCGGTTCCTCACGCCGGAACAATTGTCCGACCGCTTTGGTCCCTGGCGCAGAACCTACGGCGCGGTTCTCGGATACTTGCAAAACAAGGGTTTTACCCTGACGCTCGGCTCGGCTGACCGTCTGACGATCACGGTGCGCACGACGCGCTCTCAAGCTGAACGCGCTTTCGCCATACACATCCGCGATTATAAGTCCGGCAGCCGACGGTTCTTTGCCAACGACGCCAATCCGGCGGTCGCCATCCATCTCGCACGAGATATTCAAGCGGTGAGCGGACTCTCAAATCTTGCAATACCGAGAGAAGCTGCGGAAAGCGTACCGGGAGCGGTGGCGGAAGGTTTTGAAACACTAATAAATAAGCTGGAACTGAATATCCAAAATGTTCGAGCTGGCACTGCGGCAGACAACGCAGAGCTTATGAAAATAATCGAGGGGCTGGATGAAGAAACTAAAAATCTGGTACGGGGAATGTTCGACCTCCCGGCGGAGGAATTAGCCGTAGAAGAAGCAGGCGTGCTGGAGGGCTCTGGTGTTCAGCGTCTCTTGTCAGCGCGCCCCTCAATCGCGGTCGGTGCCGGCGAGACCATAGGGATCAGCGCCTTCAGCAGTGTTAGTCTTACCGACGTAGCGAATTGGCTGGCCTTCAATGGAATGCCGCCCAGCCTTCCCGGTCAAGTAAGCCAAATCAGTGTCAACGGCGGCGCGCCGTTGGGCCCGGACGAAGGCGACGTGCTTCTCGCCATCGACACGATTTTGACTTTCGCTCCGGGCGCGAAGGTCGTGGTTTACAACAGCCCTTCGACCGGTCCGGGAACAGGCTTCCAGGCGCTGTTCAACAAGATGATCGATGACCACGTCACCATCATCAGCAACAGCTTCGGCTATTGTGAAGACCAAAGCACGACAGCCGACGTGGAAAGCATCGATGCGATTCTCGCCGCCGCCGCCGCGTCCGGCATATCGGTGTTCAACGCGACCGGTGATGCCGGCAGCGCGTGCAGCGACGGCAGCGCAAACACGATCCAGGTTCCCGCCGATTCTCCGCACGGGACGGCCGTCGGAGGAACATCGCCCAAGCCCGGTCCGGGCTACACATACCAGGGTGAAAAATGGTTTAGCGGGTCCACTGGTTCCGTGCCGATCGGACCGAGCGGGTTCGGTGTGAGCACTTTTTTCAGCCGGCCTGGCTATCAAGGGGTGATTGGCACTTTGACGCGGTCGGTGCCGGATATCGCAGCCGTTGCCGACCCCAGCTTCGGACCAACGCTGTGCGAGGCGGATGCCGGCGGATGCCCCACCGGTCTTAGGTACGGGGGTACCAGCCTGTCCGTGCCGACCTGGGCCGCCTACACAGCGATACTGAATCAGGCCCTGAAGCGCCCACTGGGCCTGCTCAATCTGCAACTGTATGCGCTGGCCGGGACCAACAGTTTCCATTCGCCGGCCAGCATGGGAACCGACGCCGCTCATGTCGGTTTGGGCTCCGCCAACCTGAATCCGCTCTACCTGGCGCTGGATGGATTGAGTCCGGGTCCGCCCAGTGCTTCCGTTTCAACGGTCACCGCCAACGACTCCTCCGCGCCAAGCGTGGCGTTCACTGGCAGCGTTCCCGCCGATGGCACCTCTACTGCGGCAATCGTGGTGCGGCTTCAGGATGCAAAGGAAAATGTGGTGGCAGGGAAGACCGTAACCCTGTCTACCACCGGCGCCAGCCACGCCACGATTACGCCCTCAAGCGGCGTTTCGTCGCCCAACGACGGCTCCGTTACGTTCATCGTTAAGGACGCCACGGTAGAGAACGTCATCTTCACGGCCACCGACAAAACCGACGCCGTCAAGTTGACCCAGACCCCCGCGGTCAATTTCACCGGACCCCGCGCCACCAGTGCCATTCTGGAAGCGTTCCCGGCCACCGTTGCCGCTGACGGGAGCACTAATGCCGTGCTCGCCGTGACGCTCAAGGATGCGTTGGGCCGCCCGGCGGCAGGCAAGTTAATCAACATTTCGCAGGGCACCGGACACTCGGTAATTGCGGGACCGATTCCGAGCTTCACCGATGCAAGTGGCGAAGTCCAGTTCAATGCCGTCGACCAGGTTGCGGAGAACATAACCTATTCAGCGGTTGATGTGACTGACGGCAATCTGGCCTTTCCCAATACCGGAACGGTGTCGTTTACCGGCGGACCCGGCAATTCATGCGGCAATGCTCCTCCGCCGGCGGCGCCAGGCTTCCAGGTGTCGCCATACGCCACTGGTTTTTTTACCGAGAACCTGTTCTTCGGCGGTGTCACGTTCTCCGGATGCTGGGGCGCTTACGGGATGGCGTTTGACTCGGATGGTAGCCTGTATGTTGCCGACTTTCCGACCGGCAACATCTATAAGATCCCACCCGGCGGAGGAAAAGCCGACAGCTCCACGCTGATCACAAAGACGGCGCTCGGGCCGACGGTGGCCTCGCTGGTAATTGACAAGGACGGGAATCTGTTCGCCAGTCGCGATGCCACCACCGGCAATTTCAACACTGGCGCGGTATTCAAGATTGATCCGTCCAACGGGACGATAACACAGACAATAGCAACCGATCTGACTTGCCCCTCTGCACTTGCCCTCGATCCAATCAGCGGTGACCTGTTCGCTGATGATTCCTGCTCAGGGGCGGGTTCGGACAACGCTGCCCTGTGGCGCATCTCCGGCCAGGACACACTGACGCCCAAGACGACCGTGTACGCAATGTTTCCAGGAACACCAAACGCTAACATTTCAATCGCCTCCTCAGGCACAATTTACGCTTGGGCCGTGAGCGGGCATGGCGCTGGCGTGCCGCGGGTGGCGCAGATCAGTGGAACTGACGGTCCAGCGACACCGACTGTGACCCTCCTGCCCGATTTCCAATTGGCCGCCCTGGGAATGCTGGCCAATGGCACTCAGGCCAACGGCGACGCACAGACTCTTTTCTTCAACCCGTTTGACGCCGGCACCAATACCTCTTTAGGCATCGGTACGGGCGACCTCACTATCAAACCGCGCAGCCTCGGCGTGACACTGGCGACGGGCGGCGGCGCCAACAATCTTGTTCGCGGACCTGACGGATGTGTGTACGCGGCGCAAGGCGACGGGGTCTTCAAGATTACCGACACACACGGCAACTGCACTTACGCATCCGCACCCCAGCCGCCCTCACTGGTTTTGGCGCCCCCAACCACTTCGAATGACCCGGCCCAAGGGACATCTCAAACCTTCACGGCGAGCTTTCATTACGTCACTGTGCCGGCAGGTACGCCGGTAACGCTTTTGGTGGTTGGCCCCAATACCCAGACGCTTTTCGGGCGCACGAACGCCAATGGTCAAGCGACCTTCAGCTATTCCGGGATATTTACCGGGACCGATCAGCTCGTGGCGTCGGCGACGGTGGGCGCGCAGGCGCTGGCCTCCAACTTTGCGCAGGTGACGTGGATTGGAGGTCCGCACGCAACCTTATGCACTCTGAATCTAAGCCCGAGCAGCGGAACGGTGGGCAAAACGAGCACACTAATCGCCTCGCTCTTTGACATCTCGGTTACACCGCCGATTGCTATTCCGGGAACGCAGCTTAAATTCACTTTGGACGGGAATTCCTGCACCGGCACGACTGGCCTCACCGGCAAGGCTTCGTGCAACATGACGCCCACCGCCGCCGGAGTTACTCCGCTCATAGCCAGCTTCGCCGGCAACTTCCAGTTCCAGCCCGCCAACGCCACAATCGCATTCAACGCCACGGGACCGCCGACCTTCGTTCCCACCTTCACGCCGGGAAGAACACCCACGGCATCGCCGACGCCCAAACCGACGCCCACCGGAACCGTCATCTTCGGCACCCCGACTCGTACGCCGACATCGACGCCCACGCGGAAATCGACCCCGACTTCCACTCCGACGCTGCGCATCTGCGTTGCCGGCACACCGGCGCCGACCGTGCCTGTGCCCACGCCCACGCCTCAGCCCGGTCACCCGGTGATCACGAGCGTCACCAATCCGGTGCGGGTCGGAGGAATCTTCACCATAACCGGGCGCAACTTTACCCATGGCTCGGTGACGAACTTCTTCGTCGCTACCGCGACCGGTCCCGTCAACGCCGGGCCGCTCAACCCCACTATCAGCGCCAGCAGCTCGACTGAACTGAGTGTGCCAGTTCCCGTCACCGTGCCCGAAGGTCAGGGGTTTGTTTCGGTGGAGGTCGTTAATACCGACAAAGCCTTTGCTGCCTCCAATCTCGGCTACGCGCTGCTGGAGGGGTTTGCCGCGAAGGGACTCCCCAGTATTACCGGGATCAACGGCAAGGGCCTCGCCGCGACCAGCATCGAGCCAGGCTTCGCCACCGCCAATGTCGAGAGCACGCTGCTACAGGGCGATCCGGTCACAATCAACGGCAGCGGCTTCGATACCAAAAATGGCGTGGCGGTGGATGTGTTCACGGCCGGGGGCAAGCTGAAGACTCAGTTCCTCAACCCGGGTAATCCCAATTTTAGTTCGAACTTGATCACCTTCACGCTGCCGGCCACGGCACCAACCGGACCGGGTTCGATCGTGGTAAGCAACGCCGGACCGGCTAAGGCTTATACCGAAAAGAGCGCCGCAGTGTCGGTGCCGATCGGGGCCCGGATCATCGTGAACAGCGTAACGCAGAGCGGGAACACACTAACGGTTAACGGGGCGGGCTTCTCGACGGCGACGGTGATCAACTTCTTCGCCAAGACGAGTACCGGGGTGGCCAACCTGGGCGGCTTCGGACCCACCGGCACACAGAAAATACCGCTGACGATGATCAACTCGTCGCGCTTTATGTTCACCAAGCCGGTCGCGGCGCTTCCCGGAGAGGCGTTCGTGCAGGCGCTCAACCCGCCTTTCGTACCATTTACCAGCAGTGGCACCGATCCCTGCGGGGCGTTCCCTCTGCACTAACGCGGGGAATCTTTGACGGACGCAGTTGAATAGATGCCCTTGGAATACTGCTGATTAGAAATGACTTGAGGGGGCCTTTTCTAAAGCTTCCGCGCCCAAACTGGTGGCGATTGGGGGCAAGCTTGTGTGCTCGCGCGGAATACGGCCGAGATCAGCGTCCACAAGGGGCGCCACCGCTTCAAGGCATCTTCGGCACGGAAGGCATATTAGCCGAGCCCGGAATTGTCGGAGCCAAGCCACCGGTGGCATTGCTCGCCGCGCAAGAAGCGAGAATGTCGGTCGCATGCTGGGTGACATACTGTTGCAGCATGCTGGTCGCGCTTGGAAGCGGAAGGTGCGCGCTGCCCGCAAATATCGGAGCCGCGGAAGAAATCACAGCCGGGCTGCTCAAAAGCGACGGGGATGCAGAGCCGGGAGTGGGAGCGTGGCTTGCAATTGCCGAACATAGAGCACTGTTTGCCGCCGGCTGCTGATCGCTGGTAAGCGCGGTAGCCGCTTGCTGGGCCGGCGCCATCGAGCCGCCAGTGTACTGCGCAAGAGACACGGCAGGCCCAAGCTGGACGGAAACGAGCACGGCCCCGATAACTGCAAAAATAGCCAGTTGCTTGAAACAGCGAGGAGTCATCTTTGTATCCTCCCGGTTTTCCGTTAGCCCTCTTCGTTAAGGAGGTCAAGGGCGACTATGTTTGATATCCGAATCGATCCTTGACAAACCTCGCTGAGGCGGGCTACCGCAGACTCAATGATTAAGGACCGCACCGCGATCGCCGGCATCGGGGAAACAAACTTCGGCAAGCTTCTCGCCATCTCCGAAGAACGGCTCGCGTGCGAAGCGATCCTCGCGGCGCTGGACGATGCTGGCATTGTCGCGGGCGAGGTTGACGGCCTGTGCTCCTACACGATGGAGACCACGGACGCGACCGAGGTTGCGCGCAACATCGGCGCCGGCGACATAACCTTCTTCTCACAGGTCGCATACGGCGGCGGCGCCGGGTGCGCCACGGTTGCGCATGGCGCGATGGCGGTTGCCACCGGGCAGGCGAACGTTGTGGTGGCGTGGCGCTCGCGCAAACGCAGCGCCCGCAGCGCGCGGATTTGGGCCAGCGGCACGGAAAGCCTGATGGCTACTGGGCGCTGGAGCCGGCCGTGGGGATTGTTGCGGCCAGCCGACGAGATCGCGATGCTGGCGCGGCGCTACATGCACGAATACGGCGCCACGCGCGAATCCCTGGCCGAGGTCGCGTTGGCGTTGCGCGCACACGCCAACCGCAATCCGCACGCCACGATGCATTCCCGCCCGCTTACTCGCGAAGAATACATGTCCGCCCGATGGGTCTCCGAGCCGTTGTGCCTGTTCGACTGTTGCCTGGAGAGTGACGGCGCGCTTGCCGCGGTGATTGTTTCCAGCGAGCGGGCCCGCGATTGCCGCCGCCCACCGGTCTATATCCACGCCATCGCGCAGGCGATGCCACGGCAGATCTTCAGCATGACCAACTACTACGCCGAAGACCCGCTCCTCACGCCTTCATTCGTATGCGGCCGGCAGCTGTGGCGCGACGCAGATTTCGCTCCGGGCGACGTTAAGGTGGCGCAGATTTACGACGCCTTCAGTCCACTCATACTGTTTGCCCTGGAGGGGTTCGGATTCTGCAAGCGCGGCGAGGCAGCCGAGTTCGTGAGCAATGGACGTCTCCGATGGGACGGCGCCGGTCCGGCCGTTAACACCGCGGGCGGCAGCTTGTCGGAGGCCTACGTGCATGGCTTCAACATGATAACCGAAGGCGTGCGCCAGATGCGCGGCACGTCGACTGCGCAGGTCGAGGATGCGGATTGCTGCCTGGTGGCGAGCGCCGAATGCGTGCCGTCAGGGGCCCTGTTGCTGCGGAGATAAGAGGATGACCGACATCCCGAGTTGGGCGGGCCAAGAAGACGCGCCATTTTGGGAGGGCGTGGAGCGCGGCGAATTGCGCGTTCAGTGCTGCGCCCGATGCGGCAGGATGCGCTTTCCGCCTCGGCCATTTTGCCCCGCCTGCCAGGCGCCGGAGTCGGCTTGGCAGGCGACCTCAGGGCGCGGTACGTTATGGTCGTACGTGATCGCGCATCCGCCGCTGGTACCGCCATTCGCGGAACTGGCGCCCTACAACGTGATAGTGGTCGCCCTGGAGGAGGACCCGCACATCAGGATGGTCGGCAATCTCCTCGCGCATCCGCAAGGCGCGATCAATCAAATGAAGCCGGACCAGATTCGAATTGGGGCGCGTGTGAAAGCCGTATTCAGCGAAGGTGCCGGCGGGCTGCGGTTGCCGCGCTGGACGTACCTGTGAGCCCGCTTCGAATCGAAAGTTGACCGTCCATCCGGGTCCAGGGGAGCAAACGATGCCCGAACCAACCGGTAACAGCGCCGATACCAGCCACGGCCGCCGCGGGCCGCTTGAAGGACTCACTGTGGTCGATTTGACCTGGGGCGTCGCGGGTCCGGTGGCGACCATGTTCATGGCCGATTACGGCGCCGAAGTTATCAAGGTCGAACCGCCCGGCGGCGATCCCTTCCGCGCCGTGCTGCCCGCCTACACCGTTTGGCAGCGCGGCAAAAAGAGCCTCACACTCAATCTCAAGAGCGATTCCGCAAGGAGCGTGTTCCGCCGCCTGCTGGCCCGCGCCGACGTGATGCTGGAAAGTTTCGCGCCCGACGCCGCGCGACGCCTGGGTATCGATTACCCCTCGCTGGCAGCCGACTTCCCCCGCCTCGTTTACTGTTCCATCCGGGGCTATGGCGATGAGCGCGACACCGACCATCCCGGCTACGACGCTCTGGTGCAGGCGGGCGCCGGCCTGTTCGGCGAGCAGGGCGGGATCCGCGAGGGTCCGGTATTCTCCTACTATCCGCTGGCCAGCTACGCGGCCGCCTATCTCTCGCTCATCGGGGTGATGTCGGCGCTGCACGTGCGCAGCCGGAGCGGGGCCGGCCAGCGCGTCGAGACCTCGCTTTACGACGGCGTCCTGGCTCATTTCGCGCTTCAGCTCTCTCAGGCGGAAAAACCTACAGCAAGTTTTCGGGCCTACCGCGGCAGCAAACGCCACGTCCCGCCCTCGGTCGATTCCTACCAATGCTCGGACGGCCGCTACCTGCATATCCACACCGGCGCCAAGGGCGCGTTTGAGCGCTTGTGCGAGTTGGTCGGATTGGACGCCAAGGAATTCCCCGGCTACTACAAAGGCCGGCATTTCGTTGGCGATCGCGAACAGGGCGAGCGCTTTCGGCAGGAACTTGCCGTGCGCTTTCGGACCCGCCCGATGATGGAATGGGTCGCGGCGCTGCGCGAGTCAGACGTCGCCGTGGGGCCATGCCTGGAGGCGGGAGCCGGATTCCAGGACGAGCAGGCGCTGGCGATGGATATAATCGCCGAGGTGGCCGATGCTCGGCTCGGGATGGTGCGCGAGTCCGGGCTGCCAATCAAATACGGCGCCACACCCGGCGCGATCACGGGCTCCGCGCCGGAACCCGGCGCCGACTCCGAGCAGATACTGCGTTCCCTTGGCATCGAGGCGTCCGAGTTTTCCAGCCTGCGCGCCCTGGGGGCAGTTTGAGGTCCGCAATATGGAGCACAACGGCGATCGTCGGCAAATTTCGGCAGAGCCAAAAAGCGGGCCGCTGGCCGGTATCAGGTCGGTGGACTGCGGGATGTTCGCGGCGGGGCCTTACGCCGCGATGCTGCTGTCGGACCTTGGCGCGGAAGTAATCAAGGTAGAACCGCCGGAGGGCGACACGATGCGCCCCACCGAGAAGGCATTTGCCGGCGTGCAGCGCGGCAAACGTTCGATGGCTCTGGACCTGAAGACTCCGGAGGGCTTGCAGATTTTCTACCAGCTCGCCGCTCGCGCCGACATCGTGCAGCACAACCTGCGCCTGGAAGTGGCCGAGCGCCTGGGGATCGGCTACGGCAGGGTTCGCGAAGTCAACCCGCGCATTATCTATTGTCACGGCACCGGCTTCGGCTCCAAAGGACCGCTGCGCAGGATCGGCGGCTTCGAGATGAATTACCAAGCCCACGGCGGACTGGAGTCTGCGCAGGCAGGGGAGGGCAATTCCCCGGTGCTGATCTGCGGCGCGCCGATGGACCTGTTTACCGCGATGCAAGCCGCGTCTGCCATCTTGATGGCACTGCGTTGGCGCGACGAAACGGGCCACGGCCAGTACCTTGAGATCCCGCAGTTCGCCACCGCGTTTGTATTCGAGAGTCAGCAGTACCTGACGCCCGCGGGTCCCGGTCCTCGCTTCACGCTGGATTCGCAGCAGACCGGCTTGGGGCCGTTCTATCGCATCTATGAGACGAAGGACGGCCGGTGGATATGCGTGAGCTGCCCCGACCAGCAAAGCCAGGAGCGGCTGCTGTCCGCGCTGGAAATTGATCCGGGCGCGCGCAGTCGCGAGCGCGCGGCGCTGGCGCACGAAATGGAGCCGAGATTTCGCACGCGCGACGCGGACGCGTGGCTGCAATTGCTGCGGTCGTCCGGAGTGCCGTGCGAGATCGCCGAGGAAACCGGGCACGCCGAGAAAATTCTCAACGACCCGCAGGCGCTGGAGCGAGGCCGCGTCGTTGAATATGAACATCCGGTGTATGGCCGCCTGCGCCAGACCGGTCATCTGATCCGTTTCTCCGCCACGCCAGCGCGGATCGACCGCCCGCCGCCTCTGTGCGGGGAGCATACGCGCGAGGTGATGCGCGAGCTGGGCTACGACGCTGAACAGATCGCCGCTCTGGAGAGCAAAAACGTAATTCGCTGCGCCCAAGATTGACGCTCTGGATCCTGAGGGAGAGCCGACAATGACGAGGGAATACAATCTGATTTCAGCCGATTCTCACGTGATCGAACCGCCCGACCTGTGGAAAAAATGGCTGCCGCAAAAATTTCAGGATCAGGCGCCCAAGCTGGTCAGCGACGGCGACGGCGGCGACGCCTGGCAATACCGCCCCGGTGCGCCGGGCGATCCGCTGGGACTCGTGACCTGCGTCGGCACCCGGCCCGAGCAGTTGAAATGGACCGGGGCTAGTTACGAGCACAGCATTCATCCGGCTTGCTACATCGGAAAAGATCGGCTCAAGGTCCTGGACGCTGACGGAGTAGATGCCGAAGTGATCTATCCGCCCCAGCGCGCGATGATTCATTTCATGGGATTCAAGGACAATGTCGATTTGCAGATCGCCGGGCTGCGCGCCTACAACGACTGGCTGGCGGAAGATTTTTGCGCCGCCGACCGCGAGCGGCTGGTGCCGGTGGCGCAGATGCCCAACGCGGGAATCGAGCGCGCGGTGGCCGAATTGCGGCGCGCGGCCGAAAAAGGTCATCGCGGTGCTATCCTCACCGCTTGGCCCAGCGGCGGAGACGCCATCTCGGCGGAGGACGACGTTTTTTGGGCGGCGGCCGAGGAAATCGGTATCCCGATCAGCTTGCATCTGATCCTGGTCACCTCGCGTCCGCGCACCACCAATGTGCAAGACAAGCGGATGGGCGTGGTGATCGGCGCGTCGGCGTTTACCACCGTGGCGGAGGTAATTCCCCAGGTAATAGTCTCGGGGGTGTTCGATCGCTTCCCGAAGCTGAAGTTCCTCGGCGTGGAGACCGGCGTAGGCTGGGTGCCGCATCTGCTGGAGATGATGGACGACCGCTATTGGCGCAACCGCCACTGGACCGGGATCGAGTTGAAGCATCCACCCAGCGAATACTGGTACAGCAACTGGGCGGGCACGTTCATAATCGACCGGTCGGGAATCGCGCTGCGCGACCGGGTCGGAGTCGAGAACATGATGTGGTCCACGGACTTTCCTCATCACGGCAACGATTGGCCCTATTCGCGCAAGACCGTGGAAGAGATGTTCAACGGCGTCCCCGCCCCCGATCGCCGCAAGATAGTGGCCGAGAACTGCGCGCGACTATACAAATTGTCGGCTTGAGGCGCGGCTGTAGAGCATAATCGAAAAGAACCGCCACGGAGGCCGGTGATACGAATCTTCCGTAGCGCCGGCCTCGCGCCGCTTCTTTATGCGGCTTTTTACTGCTTCGCCCCGGATTCGCGCGCCACTGCCTCTTTCAGCTTGTCCATGGTCTTTTTCAACGCGCGCGTGTAGCGCTGCTTCGTCCAGATGTCGCCGGTGCGCATCTTCAGCCAGCCGAGCTTCACCGCGTCGGGCTTGTTGCCCATCTCGCCGGTTGAGACCTCGATGATTGCGCGTTCTTCCGGACTCAGCGTGGCCAGCACTTCGCGTTTGAGCGATTGGAGAAACCCGTCTTTAAGGTCGATGTTAATTTTCATGAAGCTATGATTCCTGAAGGCTGCTGCATGCAATTATTTCGCACTAACCCTCCCGCGGGTCTGGGAGAGCGTACTCCGCGGTCAAAGAGGGGGAAACGAACGGAGCACGTTCTTTACGATTTCGAGCGGCAGCGGCTCCTTGTATCGTACCGTGCCAAGCGCCGGAACCTCGGTCAGATGTTTGAGTGAAGCGGCGTTGGTCCGGCAGGCCGCACTACTGACCGGCTCCGTATCATTTAGTATATAACCGGCTACGCGCAAACTCCTGCGAGTTGCGTAATCGATCGAAAGCAGCGTGCTGTTGAGACATCCCAGACGATTTGCAATCACCAGGATCACGTCGAGATGCAGTGCGGCGGCGAGATCCGCGTAATTGAAATCCCAGGTCAGGGGCACCGCGATACCGCCTGCGCCCTCGACGATCACCACGTCGCTCTCAACGGCGATGCGCTCGAACAGGCTTATGATGCGCTCTGGGTCCGGCGGCGGTGCTCCATCGGCTTCCGCAGCCGCGGCAGGGGCCAATGGGGCGCGATAGCGGTAAGGGCAGATAATCTCCAGCGGATGAATGGCCGAGGCCGACGCACGCAGAGCGATCGCGTCGTCCGGCTGCAATTCACCCACCTGCACGCTGCATCCGGTTTCCACCGGCTTCATCACTCCCGTACGCAAGCCCCGCACCTTCATCGCGAAGCCCAACGCGCATCCCACCATGGTCTTGCCCACGCCGGTGTCGGTGCCGGTGATTAGCAAGCGGCTTGTCATGTTTGCAAGATCTCACAGGTGGCATGGAAAACCGCATCCACCAGCGTGTCGATCTCTTCGGGCTTGATCGACAGCGGCGGCATGAACACCAACACATCGCCGAGAGGACGGACTATAACACCCGCTTTGCGCGCGGCCTTTGTAATCCGGGCGCCGGTCTGCGCCGCGTAGGGAAACGAGCGTCTCTCTCCGGGCGACTCCATTAATTCCACCCCGGCCATCAGGCCCCATTGCCGGATGTCCGCTACCTTGGGATGACCGCCAAAGCGCGTGCGTAACGCCGACCCGAGGATTTCAATTTTCGGCTGAATCGATTCGATTACCTGCTCATCGTGGAAAATTTCCAGGTTGGCCAGCGCGACCGCGGCGGCAAGCGGATTGCCGGTGTAAGTATGGCCGTAGTAGAAGGCGCGGAATTCCTCCGGTCGGCCGAAAAACGCCTCGAAAATGCGCCCGGTTGCGATCGTTGCCGCAAGGGGCAGATAGCCGCCGGTTATTCCTTTTCCCAGGCACAACAGGTCGGGGTTGATGCCGGCTTGCTCGCACGCGAACATCGCGCCGACGCGTCCGAAGCCGGTCGCAACCTCGTCGGTGATCACCAGTGCGCCAGAAGCGCGCGCCATCTGCACGATCGAACGCAAGTAGTCGGTTGAATGCGCCCACATGCCGGCCGCACCCTGCATCAGCGGCTCGATCACCAGCGCGGCGGTTTCATTTCCGTGCTCCGCGAAGATTTCCGCTGCGGCGGCCAGCGCGGCCTTGTCCGCCGCGCCAGGCGTCATCCGCCGATGAAAGCGGAAGATGTGCGGCGGCGGCATTTTGATAGTGCGGAAGAGCAGCGCACGGATATGCCGATGAAACGGCTCGCTGTATCCCAGGCTGGCTGAGCCGATAGTGTCGCCGTGATATGCCTCTTCCAGCGTGACAAACAGCGTGCGCTCTGCTTGGCCGGCGATCTGCCAATACTGCGCCGCGACGCGCAGCGCCACCTCGACCGCTTCCGCGCCCGAATCGGAGTAGAAGACGCGCTCAAGCCCCTTTGGGACGATCGCCGTGAGCGCCGCGGCGAGTTCGATCGCCGCAGTGTTCGCGAGGCCAAGCATCGTGGAATGCGCGATCCGATCGATTTGATCGCGCAGCGCCTGGTCGAGCCTGGCCTTGCGATGGCCGTGGACGTTGCACCACAGAGACGACACCCCGTCCAGGTAGCGATTGCCGCGCGCGTCGATCAGGTAGTTGCCCTCGCCGCGCTCGATAATCAGCGGTTCATCCGCAAGCCAGGCCTGCATCTGGGTGAACGGATGCCACAGATGACGATGGTCCAACTCGGCCAGCCTGCGGTATCTCTCCTCGCCCATTGCGGTTACGCGATCAGTCCCGCTTCCCTGCCCGACGCGATGAAAGCGGCGAGCGCTTCGTCGAGGTCGGCGTGCGTGTGCTCCGCGGTCGGCGTGACTCGCAACCGCGCAGTCCCTTCCGGAACCGTCGGCGGGCGAATCGCCAGGACAAAAATGTTGCGTCTCAGGAGCGCTTCAGCCAGATCCAGCGCAGGCTGCGCCTGCCCTATAATCACCGGCAGGATCGGCGTCACGCTGTCGCCCAGCCTGAAGCCTGCCGCCGTCAAGCCCGAACGCAGGTAGCATCCGTTGTCCCACAGGCGGCGGATGCGCTCCGGCTCGGATTCGATCAGGTCGATCGCGGCGGACGCGACGGCGACGCTGGCCGGCGGCAGACCGGTGGTGAAGATGAAACTGCGCGCGCGGTTGATCAGCAAATCGATCAGGGCTCGCGAGCCGGCGACATACGCGCCGTAGCCGCCGATAGCCTTGCTGAGCGTGCCCATCTGAATGTCGATCTCGCGCTCGAGGCCCAGCGCGGAGGCCAATCCCGCACCCTTGGGCCCCAACATGCCGAGAGCGTGGGCTTCATCGATCATAACGGCCGCTTGATAGCGCCGGGCGAGTTCCACGATATCGGCCAGCGGCGCGACGTCGCCGTCCATGCTGAAGACGGAGTCGGTGACGATAATGCGGCGGCGAGCCCCGCGTGCCGCGGTCAGCATTGTCTTGAGGTGATCGCAGTCGCGATGACGGTAAACCATCACCTGCGCGCGTGCCAGACGGCATCCATCGATTAAACTGGCATGATTGAGCTCGTCGCTGAGGATCACGTCCTGCGCCCCGGCGAGGGCAGGGATTGTTCCAAGGTTGGCAAGATAGCCCGAACCGAAAACCAGCGCTGCCTCGGCGCCTTTAAACTGCGCCAACCGGGCTTCCAGATCGCTGAGCGGCTTGAGATTGCCCGCAATCAGGCGGGAAGCGCCGGTCCCCGTTCCATACCGCCGGATCGCCGCGATCGCGGCGTCTTTGATCGCGCTATGCGACGCCAGGCCCAGGTAGTTGTTGGACGACAGCATCACCATGTTGCGTCCCTGGTAAACAACGCGTGGCCCATGCCCGCTTTCGATCGTACGCAGCTTGCGAAGCAGCGCCTGGCGCTCAAGCTGGTCCAGGTCGGATAGAATTTGCCGTTCGAACAATCCCATGACTTGAACGAGTCTAGCAGGCACGCTACGCCCTGTGATGTATGTCCCGCAACCATCCGTACACGCGCGTCTTCGTTTACGGAAGCCTGCTCAACCGCCGGCGTCAGCGCGAAGTGGCAGGGCGCGAGTTGCGAATGCTGGCTGCGCGCTTGCCCGGTTTCGAGCGCAAGCGCGGGCGCTACTTCTATATCGTGGCGAACAGCAGCGCGGAAACCAGCGGGGCAATACTGCTCGATCTGGACGCGCGCGACCTGTCGGCCCTCGATCGCTACGAGAACGTTCCGAGCCTTTATACGCGCGAGGTCGTGACGGTGCTAACCGCCGCAGGCGGGCAAATCTCTTGCTGGTGCTATATGCCCACCGCATGGTTGATCGCCGCGGGATAGCAGCACGCCGCAAGCCGCCTCAAACCCGCTTCGTGGACAGGACTAGCCTGTCCTTGGAGAGAGATGTCACGCCGGCTATTGCGCGGTCTCGGCCGAACTGTACTTCCGAAGAATCGAGGAATCCCACAGTAAGACCCGACTCATTTCAGTACGCCGCTGTCTCGCAGGCGATGGATTTCGGCTTTGGACATTCCCAGCAATTCGCCAAGAATTTCATCGGTGTCTGCGCCGAACATCGGCGCGGGACGCCGCACGCGGCATGGAGTTTCCGACATCGTCCAGGGAATCCCCGTATGAAGCTTCAGACCGACTTCGGGATGCTCCAACTGCGGGAAATAGCCGCGCTGCGCCAGGTGAGGATCGTGGGCGAGATCCTTGCTACTCATGGTAGGAATGGCGGCCACACCAGCGGCTTGCAGCAGCTCGGTTATTTCCCAGCGGTCGCGCGGCTGCGTCCAGGCGGTAATGATCGCGTCGAGTTCATCCTCGTTGCGTTTGCGGAGTTCGGAGCTGGCAAAGCGCGGATCGCCGCTGAGCGAGGGTTGTCCGATCGCGGCGCAAAACGAGCGCCATTCGCGCTCGTTGCCTACTGCTATCGCAACCCAGTCCAGTGGACCACCGCTGGCCTTGTAGCAATTATGCGGCGCCATCGCGCGGTCGCGGTTTCCCAGCCGGCGCGGCTCGCGGCCGTTCATCGCAAATTCCATCAACGCTTCGGGCATGACCATCTCCGTGGTCTCCAGCATCGCGACGTCGATGTGCTGTCCCTGCCCGGTGCGTGCTCGATGAACCAGCGCCGCCGCCACACTCAGAGCACCGGTGACGGCGGCCACCGACTCCGCGCAGATCCATCCAGGCTCCATCGGTTCGCCGCCTTCGTATCCGCAGAGGCCGTAGATGCCGGAGAGCGCGCCCGCCGTGGTGCCGTAGCTGATGTCCTTGCTGTAGAGCCCCGTCTGTCCATTGCCCGTCACCGACAGCAGGATAATGTCCTCGCGGATGGAACGCAGGGCAGAGTAATCAAGCCCCATCCGTTGCATCGCGCCGGGTGCGAAATTTTCCGTGACCACGTCGCATCGCGCCGCCAGTTTGCGCGCAATTTGCAGTCCCTGTGGATTGCGTATGTCAAGCTGGATGCTGCGTTTGCCCTGATTCCACTGGTTGAAAATGCCGGCGCGGTTGAGTCCGCGTTTGCCGTCCGCAAACGGCGGCAGGTTGCGCTGCTGGCAGGGCCGCAGCGTACTCTCAATACGAATCACTTCGGCGCCGAGATGGGCCAGTTGCAGGCTGCAGAAAGTGCCAACCCACAACTGCATGAAGTCGAGCACGCGCACGCCGGAAAGCGGCGGCGGCTGTGGACTCGATCGGGTGTGCTGCGGAAACTCCACGGCTGGTCGATCCTTGGTGCGCGGCGCTGCGGTAAGCAGAGCCTCGATCGCGCTGTTATGCTCGCCCAAAGCCGGGGCGGGGCGGCGCACCGACCAGACGTCGGCGCTTGACCGAAATGGCATCCCCGGGGCTGGCAGCGGTTTTTCGTTGGAGTCACGCCGCGGCAGTGGCACAAAGAAATCACGTGCCGCGAAGTGTTGGTCGGCGTAAACGTCGGCGATTCGCGACAATGGTACGATCGGCACCGAACGCTCCCGCGCCTGTGCGAACAGATCGTGCACCTTCCACGGCCGCGCCCAGTTCTGGATTATCGGGTACAGCTTGGCCATATGGCGGCCGCGTTCCATCGTGTCCGCGAAGTCGGGATCCTTGATCCACGGCTGATCCCCAACCCATTCCAGGAATCGAGTCCAATCGTTTTCGTAAAGCAGCGAAAACAGAACGTATCCGTCCGAGCATTCGGCGATGAACCACGGACCGGGACGCCGCGGCCGAAAGCGCGAACTCTCCACTCCGGCATAGCTGTAGAGGACGAAGTTGGATTCCAGCGTTGCCGCCAATGCCTCCTGCTCGGAGACGTCGATGGCCTGCCCGCGGCCCGATTCGAACCGATGCCAAATCGCGGCGAGGGTCACCATCGCGGCATGCAGACCCCCTTCGAATTCGGCAGGATTGCCGAACAGACGCAGCGGCGGCAGTTCGGGATAGGGCGAAGTGAGGGGGCTTACTGAGGCCGCGCCGCTGGAATGAAAGGCGTTGAGTTCATAAGCGCGATAATTGGCGCGTGGACCGCTGTCGCCGTAGGCTGAAATGCTGGTAACGATCAACTCCTCGAAGTGCGCGCGCAGTTCCTCACTCGCCAGACCCATCGAAGCCCGCTCAGCCGGCGGCACATTGTGGATCAGCACGTCGGCCTCGCCGAGCAATTGGTGCAGCCGATCGCGGCCTGGAGCCGTGTTGAGGTCCAGGGTTATGCAGCGTTTGCTGGTGTTGAGGCATAGAAACAATCCGCCGTTTTCGGGATCGGGAATGTCAGCGGCAAAGGGACCGCGGCGGCGCGTCAGATCTCCGGCCGGCGGCTCGACCTTAATCACCTCCGCGCCGAGATCGGCGAGAAGACGCCCGGCAAATGCCGCCGCTACGCCCTCGCCGCATTCGACCACCACGCAACCCGCCAATGTTCCGCGGCTCCGCGCCGGATCTGCCAATGATGAGGTTTTAAAACGTGCCGATCCCCGGTTTTGCCCGATGCTCAAAGCTCAGCCCCAGTGCATGTGTGCTCGGTGGTGGTCCATCCGCGAACTGATTGTAAACCATAACCGGGGCGCTTAGCATAATAAGAGCAGACCGATTTCGTATAGATTTTCCCGCTAAATTCAGAGGAGGCACTTATGCTTGATCATGTTGGCCTTGCGGTAGCCGACTTTGCCAGGAGCAAGGAGTTCTTCAAGCGGGCGCTTGCGCTGCTCGGGTATCAGTTGGTGATGGAGTTTGACGAAGCGGCAGGTTTCGGGAGCGAAGGCAAGCCCGACTTCTGGATCGGAAAAGGCAGCGCCGGGGGCAACAGTCATATCGCCTTTACGGCCACAAAGCGGAAAATCGTGGACGACTTCTACAAGGCCGCGATGTCGGCCGGGGGACGCGATAACGGCAAACCGGGATTGCGCACGCAGTACCATCCGAACTACTACGGCGCGTTCGTGTTCGATCCCGAAGGAAACAACGTCGAGGCGGTGTGCCACACGCCGGAATAGCGGCTTCATTTCCACGATGCGCGCTGATGCTTGAAATGTGTCAGTCACCCACACCCCTGTTCCCTCTCCCACGACTGAATGTGTGACAGGGAACAGGGGGAGTCACTTCGGTTCCAACGCGCGGGATTCGCCCTTTTTGACGCCGAATTTTTCCAGCCGGTATTGCAGCGTGCGGTAGCTCATGCCGAGCATCTTGGCTGCCTTAGCGATTACGCCGTCGGCTTTCTCCATCGCCTGCATGATGAGGTCGCGCTCGAGGGTGTCGAAATTGATCCCTTCCGGGGGAATTTCGAAGCGATCGCCACGCGCGCGTTCGCCGGGGCGGGCGATTGATTTCTTCGCCAGGACTTCGGAGGGCAGGTCGCGCGGCGTGATTCGATCGCCGTCGCACAGCAGCACCGCACGCTCGATCGCCGACTCAAGCTGGCGAATGTTACCCGGCCATGAGTAGTCAAGCAGCACCTCCATCGCCTCGCGGCTGACTTCCTTGACTCTGCCGCCGGCGATTTGGCAGTACTTGGCCAGGAAATGGTTGGCCAGCACGGGAATATCGGATCGTCGCGAGCGCAGCGGCGGCAGCGTGATAGTCACGACGTTGACGCGATAATAGAGGTCTTCGCGGAAATGCTGCTCCGCCACCTCCTCGGCCAGGTTGCGGTTGGTGGCGGCGACCAGGCGCACGTCAACGTGAAAGGATTCGTTCCCGCCCACGCGGCGGACTTCCTTTTCCTGCAGCACCCGCAGGATCTTCGCTTGCAGCCCGACGCCGAGGTCGGCGATTTCGTCCAGGAACAGGGTTGATTTGTCCGCGGCCTCGATAAGACCGATTTTGCGCTCCGTGGCGCCGGTAAAGGCGCCGCGCTCGTGTCCGAACAGTTCGTTTTCGATCAGATTGTCGGGAATCGCAGAGCAGTTGATTGCCACGAACTGCCGCCCCGCGCGGGGCGACAGCTTGTGGATGGATCGCGCGATGATCTCCTTGCCGGTGCCGCTTTCGCCCTCGATCAAAACTGTAGAATTGGAGGGCGCGACTTTGCGGACAATCTTGAGCACCTCTTCGATTGCCGGGTCCTGGCCGACAATGCCTTCGACCTGGAGCTTGCCTTCCAGGCGGGTGCGCAGGAGCTGGTTTTCTTCCTGCAGATTGGCCAGTTCGGCGGCCTTCAGCGCCGTCATCACCAGGGTCTCGCGGTCGGTGGGCTTGGTCAGATAGTAAAAAGCCCCAGCCTTCATCGCCTTGACGGCGCTGTCGATTGTGCCATGCGCCGTTACCATCACGACCTGGGTGGCGGGATATTTCGGCCGTATGGTCGCGAGCAGCTCCTCACCCGACATCCCCGGCATCACGAGGTCAGTCAGCACCACGTCGAAGGAGCCCAGGGCGAGGAGTTCCAGGGCGCGCTTGCCGCCGGCCGCTTCCTCCACGGCGAAGCCTTCTTCGCGCAAAATCTCCGCCGTTATCTGCCGTTCCGGGTCGTTGTCTTCGACCACCAGTACTGAAGCTTTTTTCATTACGGTTATGCCTGAGATCGGGCCCCATTGAGTGGGAACGAAAACGTTACCACCGCGCCTGGGGGCGGCGAGTTGGGTTGGATTTTAATATCGCCTCCGTGCTTTTCCATGATGCTCTTGGACAAAAACAATCCGATGCCGATTCCCTCGCGCTTGGTGGTGAAGAACGGCTCAAAGACGCGCTGCACGACGCCGGGTTCGATTCCTACTCCAGTATCGGCAAAGCTGACCTGCAACTCGCCGTTTTGACGCGCGAAGGCGATGGTAAGCTGCCCTCCCTCCGGCATCGCCTGCGTGGCGTTGGCCACCACGTTGAGGAAGCACGTGCGAATCTTCTCGCCGTCGACGTTCAACACGGCGGGAACCGCTCCATCTTCTTCGACCACGTCGATATGCTGGCTCTTTAACCGCGATTCAGACAGCGCCAGCACGTCGCTTACGATTGCGCGCAGGTCAGTGGGTGCGGTGCGAATCTCAATCGGCTTGCCGTAATGCAGAAAGTTCTGGATCAGTCCGGAAAGGCGATGAATCTCGCTCTTGATCATCGCGATCTGGCGCAGAAAGTTGTCCTTCTCGTTGCTGAGCTGTCCGGCGTAACGCGAGCGGATCTGGTCCACCGCCAGACTGATGAAGTGGAGCGGGTTCTTGATCTCATGGGCAAGCCCGCCTGCCAACTGGCCCAGCGCGGTGAAGCGCTCAAGCCGGTTGAGTTCTTGCTCGCGTTCGCGCGCGTGGCGCAACTGATCGACCATCTCGTTGAAGCTGCGCGTCAAGAGCCCGATTTCATCGCGCCGCCGCACTTCGGGCACCGGTTCCAGCCCGCGCGCCGCGATATTCTGCGCCGCCCCGGCCACAACGTTGATCGGCCGCGTGTATCGATCGGCCATCGCATAGGAGAGCACGATACCCACGGCGAAGATCACCAACGCGAGCGTGACCAGGCGGGTGCGCGCCTGGCTCAGCAGTTGGGTGTAATCGCCGAAGTTCGCGATGACCTGCACGTACCCCATCAGGTGGTCCTCTACCACCACCGGAATCAGGTAAACCGTGGTTTCGCGCGTAAGCGGCACCAGGTCGTAGGAAGCCGGGCGGCGCGCGTCGGCGCCCAGATGCTCGTTGATCACCACCTGCTTGGAGCGCGGGTTGAGGGCTGCGCCGATCAGATGCGGGTTGGAGCTGTTGATAATCAGGTTCTGGCTCGAGGCGATTGAGACCTCCATGCCCTTGTTGTGCAGGTTGCGCACGTAGTTCTGCAGGCTGTCGCGGTCGGTTGCGCCCACCGCGGTAAGCTCCTGTACGCTGATTTGAATCGCGCCCGCCAGGTCCTTGACGTTGCGTTGTTCGGCTTGCGCGATCGCTTGCTGCGTACTCAGGCTGACCACCACCACGGCGCTGAGTGTCGCGGCCAGCAGCACCACGATGATCACCAGCAGCTTGGCCTTGAGATTTAGGGCTGGAAACCTGGGTTTCATGGCCGGTTCCCTGCCGCGGCGTTCAGGATGGCAACACCGTCACAGGATGTCCGCAGCGATTTCCGCGTCAGCTTGGGCGGCGGGGGGTTTGGGACTACGAATATCGTATCGCCTATTCAACCTCTGCCTGAGCGTTTTTTCTGTGAGCCTCGGGTTTCGCCAAGACCATCATCCGTGTGAGCCAGATCAGGACCGACAGACCGGCCACGATTAGCAGGGCCCGCTGAATGCCGCCCAAGTAATGAAGAATCCGCTCAATTTCGCTCCCAAACACATACCCCAATGAGACGACCAGCGGCACCGAAATTATCGCGCCGAGCAGATCGTACATCAGGAAGCGCGAAGTCGGCACCCCCAACGAACCGGCGCTCAGGTAAACCAGCGCGCGCAGCCCCGCCAGAAAGCGGCCATAGAATACCGCGCGATGGCCGTGACGGTCCATGAACCGGCGCATGCGGGCGATGCTCTTGCGGGAGCCGGGATGGATGAGGCCGAAGTAGCGCAGCAGACCGGTGCCGAAGCGCCGGCCCAGGAAAAACAGCGAGCAGTCGCCGGTAATCACCCCGACAAACGAGACCATCAGGGCCACCGGATATTCGACTATCCCACGATGGGCCAGAAAGCCGCCCGTAAGCAGCACCGCGTCCTCGGGTACGGGCAGCCCCAGACCGCACAGAACCAGGACGATCAGCAGCCCGAAGTAAGTGAAGTGCTCCAGATATGTGGAAACGAGTCCTACCAAACCTAGCTCTCGCGGCGGTTATATCGCTCGCGCAATGCGTCACGGATTTGCTCGATCGGCGTCCCGGTCTTGTACATACGTTCAGCGTCGACCGCCTCGCCGACGCAAATCGCGCAATGGCCGCCGTGGGTGTCGCGGAAGCAGTCGAGCAGATTGTTATGGCCGTGCAAACGGTCGCAGCCGCAGTAGCAATGAAGTTGGGCAAGCAGTTCCGGATGCTCGCGCGCCACCCGATACGCCTCGTGCGCGGGTCCGGTGTAGAGGGCGGGGTCCAGCGTCACTACGTCGCGCCAGACGCCGTTGGGCGCGGCGGGGTCATGAGCGGAGCGCCATGCTCCGGCTCCAAAGTAGATCGCCGCCAATACCAGCACGGCGCCGCTGGCAATCAAAAGGCCACTCTTTCGGCTTTTTCTCATGCTTGTCCCAACACTTAAGTATACCAGTTTAGAGCATTTGCACGACCTGTAACGTCTGTTTTTGGAAGCTGTAGAGATCGGCTGGACGATGGGGCCCGCGGCGCTTGATCGGCAGCTTCTTGAGCAGGCCCATCGCAATAATCTGGCGGCGGAAATTCCTCCGGTCCAGGCTGCGTCCGAGTATCGCGGCGTAAAGGTCCTCCAGTTCCCTGAATGTGAAGGACTTCGGCAATAAAAACGCGGCGATATTGGTATAGACCAGCTTCGACTTCAGGCGCGACAGCGCATAGTCGGCCATCAGCGCATGATCATAGGCCAGTGGCGGGAGCTGACCGGGGACCTCGAACCATCCGCCGGCCGCATACTTGCCCATGGGCGACGCGACCCGGGCCGGATCAAAAATCAAGGCCATATAAGCCACGGAAACGACGTGTGCGCGCGGGTCGCGCGACGGGTCGCCGAAGGTAAACAGCTGCTCCAGCCAGGCGCAATCGAGGCCGGTCGTGGAGTGCAGCTCGCGCCGGGCGGCGTCGTCAAGCAACTCGCCCACGCGCACCAGTCCGCCGGGAAAGGCCCATCTGCCGCGCAGCGGCCCCGACTTGAGCTGGATCAGGTAAGTCTTGAGATGGCCTCGGTCAAGGACGAAGACAACGGTGTCAACCGCCACCTTCGGCCGCTCGTAGCGATGGCGGATGCGTTGCCGCCCGCTTGCGTATGGCGCGGCAGCTTCAGCGCTGTTCATAGTTGGCTGCGTCGTTGTGATGGAGGGGTGGTTCAAGCGAGTGGGCGGGCTTATTGCCGCGCTTGGGGCGTGGGAGCACCTTCTTCATGACCAGGGAGAGGGTGAACGGGTCGTGTCGGCGCGCTCATGAATGCCTCGGGTTCTCTACGCGCTCAACTCCAGCATCCGCTCCAGCGCCTGGCGCGCGCCTTCACGCACCTCTTCGCTCAGTTCGATTTCGTAACGAAGGTGGCGCAACGAATCGAGCGTGCCCTCCAGGGTGATCATTTTCATGTAGCGGCACAGCTTGCACGCCTTGTAGAAATGCTTGCCGGGAATTTCCAGCAGCAAACGGTCCGACAGGCCGCACTCGGTGACAATCAGAAATTCGGTGGCGTCGCTCTCTTCCGCGTACCGCACCATCGCGCTGGTCGAGAGCACGGCGTCGGCCAGACCGAGCACGTCGGAGCGGCATTCCGGATGCGCCAGCACTTTGACCCCCGGCAATCCCCGTTTGACCTTCTCTACTTCGGCGGCCGTTATCTGATGATGTACGTAACAATTCCCGTCCCATGAAATGACTTGCTTCCTGGTCTGGCCCTGCACGTAGTTGGCCAGGTTCTGGTCGGGCACAAAAAGAACATGGTCGGAATCGATCGCGTTAACGATCTTCGACGCGTTGGCTGAAGTACAGCAGGCGTCCGACAGCGCCTTGACGTCGGCGGTGCAGTTTACATACGAGACCACTTTGAGGTCAGGATACACCTTGCTCAGTTCGGCCTTGCGCTCCGCCAGCGCTTCGGCCGTCACGCTGTCCGCCAGCGAGCATCCGGCCTTCAAATCCGGCAGCAGAACCATCCGCTCGGGGTTGAACACCTTGGCGGTTTCGGCCATGAAGTGGACCCCGCAGAACACGATGATTTGCGCGTCGCGCACGTCTCTGGCTTTACGCGCCAACTCCAGCGAATCGCCGATAAAGTCCGCAACCTCGAAAATTTCCGGCCGCTGGTAGTTGTGCGCCAGGATCACGGCCCCGCGCTCCTCCTTCAGGCGATGGATTTCATCGATTATCGACGCATATCGCTGGCAGGAAGCACGATCGTAATCGTACTGCCCCAGCACGCTGAGTTTGTCGTAGAGCTGATCGCCGGTAAGTGCGGTGTGAGTGTTAGCTTCCATCTCGATGCTCCCCGGAAGTTCCCTTTTATCGTTTTCGCTGCGGAAGCGAAAACCATATTGGGAATCACCCTTTGTGTCAACTTGACACATCTGCAAATCGCACGCAAGCATGATCCGAATGGCGCTCAGCCTGTCCGGGACCGGGGCAAAATGCTATGGCTTGAATAACCCCGCCGGGGAACGGCCGGCAAACTCAATTGCGGCCGTTGATTTCACCAGGAGGTGGAGCATCAATGATAAACCCGGACAGGATTGGCCATGTAGTTTTGAAAGTCCGAGATCTCTCGCGCTCGCGCCAATTTTATTCCGAGGTGCTGGGGCTCGAGGTGATGTTCGAAATGCAGGGGATGGCGTTTTTCGCCAGTCATCGGCGCGACCATCACGAGATCGCATTGATGGAAGTAGGGGCAACCGCCGAAGGTCCGAAGGGTCATCAGGTCGGTCTGTCCCATGTCGCATTCCGGCTCGGCAACGAAGCCGAACTGATCAAGGCATACCGCGAGCTGAAGGAGCGCCAAGTGCCGATCTCCTTCACCGTTCATCATGGAATCACCAAGAGCGTGTATTTCCTGGATCCCGACGGCAATCAGTTGGAGGTTTACTGCGACGTTCCAAAGGAGGAACGTCCCAAGCTGTCGCGCGACTACCTGGGGATGGGTCGGCTCGACTTCGCGCCCGACGATCCGGGCTTGGCCGACGTGATCAAGAGCATGGGACTGGCTTCGATGCGGCAGGGCTGATCGACAGTCGCAGCGAACATTCGCAGAAGGGAACAGGTGAACGATGGAAAAGCGGGCGCTTAGTGGAGTGCGGGTTCTGGAGATGGGCCAGTACATCGCCGGACCGGTGACCGGCAAGATGATGGCCGACATGGGCGCAGAGGTGGTCAAGCTGGAAATGCCGCCGATTGGCGATTACACGCGCGGCTACGGGGGCGTGACTGGTCCGGCCGGCTTTACGCCGGGCTTCACCTACTGGAACCGCGGCAAGCAGAGCGTTTGCATCAACATCAAAAAGCCCGACGGAGCCAAAATCGCCCGCGAACTGGTGCGCCACTTCGACGTGTTGATCGAGAACTTCACTCCGGGCGTACTGGCCAAGCACGGATTGGATTACGAAACGCTCAGGCAGGTTAACCCGCGCCTGATCATGTGCTCGGTGTCGGCGTTCGGGCACACCGGGCCGATGGCCAATCTGCCGGGCACCGATGCGGTTGCGCAGGCGCTCAGCGGGATGACGCATCTGACCGGGAACCCGGGCGGCTCGCCTATCTACACCGGCGCCTACATCGCCGACAACAACGGCGGCGTCAACGCACTGGCCGCGGTTCTGGCGGCCCTGTACTACCGGGAGAAAACGGGAGTAGGGCAGAGTATCGATCTGGCGCTGTTCGAATGCCTGTTCCACATCCACGACATTCCCCTCATCAATCACCTGTTCACCGGCGTCAACCCCGGCCCATGCGGAGCTCATCGCGACGAGGCCACGCCGTGCGGCATTTTCAAGGCGCGCGACGGATACATGATTGTTGTCGTGCTGGCTCATCAATGGCCGGGGTTCTGCAAGCTGATGGGCAAGCCGGAGTTGGCCACCGACCCGCGCTACGCGACGCAGGAGGAGCGCAATTCGCGCAAGTATGAAACCGTCGCCATTGTCGAGGAGTGGCTCCAAACTTTCTCCACGCGCGACGAGCCCGCCCGCCTGTTGCAGGAGAATCATTTCATCGGCGTGCCGGTCCTGGATCTGCCCGGCGTGATCAACCACCCGCAGATGAAATCGCGCAACAACATGCAGCGCATCGACGTGCCCGGCTTCGGCGAGATTCCGCTTCCCAAGGCGCCGTTTCACTTTTCCGAAACGCCCGTGGAGATTCCTCCGGAGCTGAGCCTGCTCGGGCAGGACAACCAAAGGGTGTTGGGAAAATACCTGGGCTACTCGCCGCAGCAAGTCGCGGACCTGACGGCCGGCGGTCTGCTGGGTGAGGCTGCGGAGCTCAGCGAGCGGCGCAAACGCGACGCGCGTTGATGGAGAATGTCGAGATCAAGGCGCGATGCCCGGACCTCGCGGCGATGAGTCGCGCGGTCGGCGCTGCGGGCGCGGTCTTCGAACGCAGCATCGAGCAGATAGATACCTATTTCACTGCTCGGAACGGGCGCCTCAAATTGCGCCGCGAAGACGGCGTTGACCGGTCGTTGATTTTCTACCGGCGCCCGGATGACAGCTCGCCCAAGGTGAGCAGTTACGACCTGATGACGATCGCGCCCCACCAGCATGTCGGATCTCTGCTCGAGCAAGCATTGGGGATCAAGATCGTGGTGCGCAAACGCCGCCAGCTGTGGCGCCTGGATAACATCCGCATCCACCTGGACGAAGTCGAGGGGCTCGGCGCATTCATCGAGTTCGAAGTCGAGGTATTGCCCGGCCGCGACGTTCCCGGATGCCGCATCCAGGCCGAGGAGTTGCTCCGACGTCTTGGAATACCTGAGGCCAATCTGCTGGCGGGATCGTACTCTGATCTGATGCTGTGAAAGGCTGCGGGTTTGGCGTGGATGCGATCTACACGAGCCGCTTGCCCATGCCCATACTGAATCAGGGCGGGTCATCGGGAAACACCCGCAGCCACAGGGCGGCTACCTCGGATGCGTCATTGTCCGCGAAGCGTCGAATCAGCAGCGATCCGGAATTGTGGTTCGTCATAAAAGCACCGCCCGGCTAATCCGCGCGTCCGGCGTTAACGATGGAACAGGCTTATTTTCCGTTTTCCTCTATACCTGCTGTCCCGGGAATAACGCGGCCCGAATGACCTCTTTGCGCTCGCTCTTGTCCAGCGCTTCGGCCGCGCGCGACAGCGGAAACCTGGCGTCGCACAATTCAAGATACGGATAGTGACTGATGTGTTGGGCGAGGAAATCGAGAGTCTTCTTCAAGTAATGCGGCGGATAGGTGACTACTCCGTGGATGTCGATCGATTTGGTGGTGATCAGCGATGGCGCCAGCGGCGCGGCCAGCCCGCCCGAAATGTTTCCTACCTCGATCAGCCGCCCGCCGTTGCGTACCAGGTTGACCGCTTCGACAAAGGCTTCCGGATTACCCGCCACTTCCAGGACCACGTCGGGGCCCCTTGCACCGGCCAGATCGCGTACCCTTGCCTGACGCGCCTTGAGGTCGGGATATTGACGCAGGTCGATTACCTCGTCGGCGCCAAAGCGCCGCGCCTGTGCCAGCCGTAGATCGACGCCGTCGATTGCAATCACCCGGGCGCCGCGCGCCTTCGCGATTGCCATCGCATGCAGACCCAATCCACCCGCGCCCAGTACCAGCAGCTTTTCCCCGTAGGACAGCCGGCCGCGATCCAGCGCCCAATAAACCTGCGACATCGCGCAGTTGGCGGAGGCGGCTATCAAATCGGGAACGTTGTCCGGAATACGGTAAAAATGCTGGTCGGGCTTGATAAAGTAATGGGTGGCGAAGGTGGCGGTGAAATGCGGGGCCACATCGGGATGAGGCACGCCCAGGCCCTGGCTGACGCATCCCGCATGATTACCGGCCACGCAATTGTCGCATCGGTTGCACACCGTGTAATAGACCGGCGCGATGCGGTCGCCAACTTTTACCGGAACGCCGGCCCAGTCCTTGCTCACGCCTTGACCGAGGGCGTGGATTATTCCGCTCATCTCATGGCCCGGCATCACTCCGCGCCGCCCCAAAACCTCACCCTTCCACATGTGGACTTCGGAGCCGCAGACGTTGGTCTGGGTAACTTCGGCCACCACTCCGCCGGCGAGGGGATCGGGAACATCGTGCTGGAAGAACTCAAGCTTATGGCTCTCGGGAATGAATGCGATTGTACCCTTCACAGCGCGTGCTCCTTTGCGTCGTCAACATCTTGCAAGGCTCGGCGGTCGCTTCTTTCCCCGGGGAGATATAGGAGAAAAGAAGCCGCTTCAAGTCCCGTTCAGCGAGTTTGAAGGAAGGCGCGCAGTCTGCTTCTGCAGCCGCGGACGAATCAAGGCGCGGGATTGCTCACCAACGAGGGCACCTGCCCGGATGCGATCATTGCGCACAGCCGGGCGGCAATCAGCTCGCCGCCCACGCGATGGCCGAGTTGGTTCCAATGTCCCTCGCCGACTTTGGTGTTCGTAAACCCATGCAGAAACACGTGATGCTGCTGCGCGTAAGCCGCCAGCGGCTGCGACAGGACCAGCACGGGAAACCCATCGCGCCGGCCCAGGGTTTCAATCCTCAGGTCGGGATACCACAGATCAGCGACGCCCAGGCGCCGCATGTATTGATCGCGCACTGCGCGGTCGGGCCACACCTGGATTCCGGTTGTCAGAGTCACGGTCAGGAAGGCGGCCCCGTGCGCTTTGACCTCGCGATTCATCTCCTCGATGATGCCTTCGGTCACGTGCCAGGCGTCGCGCCACGCAGAGTCAGTGGGCGGCTTGTACACCACGTCGTTGATCCCCAGTTCGGCGCCTTCAGTCTTGTGATGATGATGGTGCTTGCCGGGCAGGCGATCCCTGATCGCGCGCCATCCATCGTCGATCATCTTCACCACCGCCGATTGATTAGGGTCAAAGCGCAGCCGCGATTCAAAACGCATCATGCATCGCGCGCGGCTCACAGGCGAGTCGTATAATGGTCCGGTCAGGATCATCTGACCGTCGCGATACACGAAGAACGGACGGCATCGCTCGGTCTCCAACGTCACTGAATTGTTCACGATGTCGTTGCCGGTGAACAACGCCAGCACGACGATATCGGGCGAAAACCGCCATGCCTGGTGCCGCAGGGTCATCAATTCCTGCGCGGTACCGTAGCCGTTTACGCCCAGGTTCAGCACCTCAACCTTGCGCCCGCCAATCGCCGGACAGGAAGTCAGCGTGCGTCCGATTACCGCGCTGAAGGTCTGGTCCTCGGCTATCTGTTGGGCCTCGGTAAAGGAATCGCCCAGCATTGCAATCCGTATCGTATTGGGCGGTTTGGCCAGCGGTGTTTCGGGACCGCGGAAGCCCTCGCGGTTGATGCGTACGTAGGCGTCGCCCTCCTTCGTGTACGATCCTGCGGCGCCTGGCCGCAGCACCCATCCGCGATAGCGGTCATAGGTGTAGAATGCCGGCTTGGCCAGTCCGGCCACGCGCAGCCCGATCTCACCGATTACGAGCGCCGCGAGGATCCCGAAGCAGAGCAGCACAAGACGCGCGAATATTTTCGCGATCATCTTCACATCAGGCGCGTTACGTGGAAGGGGCCTCCGTGCCGGTTCTTCTTGCCGGATCTACTTCTTGCGCGCCACCGTCAACCCGTCAGATACCGGAATCATCACGGCGTCAACGCGTTGATCATGCGCGATCAGGTCATTCAAGGCGCGTATCGCCTTGGTATCGTCGGTCTGGTTCTTGGGATCGATCACACTTCCGCCCCACAGCACGTTGTCGATCAGGATTAGACCGCCCGCTCGCGTGCGCTTGAGGCATTCTTCGTAATAGTTGCGATAGTTGACCTTGTCGGCGTCGATGAAAGTAAAGTCCAGGACGTGATTGGAGGGCAGGGCGCTCAGCGTTTCGACCGCGGGTGCGAGCTTGAGCGTAATCTTTCCGGCCAGCCCGGCCCGATCCCAGTAGCGGCGCGCGATCTCCGTCCATTGCGGATTGACGTCGCAGCACAGCAGGTGCCCGTCGGGCGGCAGGGCCCGCGCGATGCATATCGCGCTGTAGCCGGTAAAGGTGCCGACCTCCACCGCGCTGCGAGCGCCGATCGAGCGCGCTAGGATGGCCATCAGGCTGCCCTGCTCGGCTGCAATCTGCATCCCGGCAATCTGGCCGAGCTTGTGTGTTTCCGCCGCCAGTTCGGCCAGCAGCGGATCGCTGTTGTGTCCATGATCGAGCAGGTATTTGTGAAGCTCTCGGGTAAGCGGGGTGAATTTCTCGTCGGCCGCCATTGATGCAGTCCTTTCCGGGCAAGTTGCCGTCGCACTGGTTCGTGTATAACGATAGCATTGACGGCGGTGACCAACGATGGCCTTCCCACTCAATCGTCCCCGAAGATTGCGCCGCACCGAGGTGCTGCGCCGGATGATACGCGAGACGCGGCTTAGCCCGGACAACCTGATTCATCCGCTGTTCGTCTGTCCAGGACGCGGTGTTAACAATCCAATCGGGTCGATGCCGGGTGTGGCGCAGATGTCGCCGGATGTCGCGGCGCGCGAAGCGGCGGAGATTGCGGCCGCGGGCGTGCCGGCGATCATTCTGTTCGGCCTGCCTGAGCACAAGGACGCAATCGGCAGCGAGGCGTGGAGCGACAGCGGCTCAGTGCAGCGCGCGATCGGAGAAATCAAAGACCACGTGCCCGGGCTGGTAGTCATAACCGACGTCTGCATGTGCGAGTACACCGACCACGGCCATTGCGGGGCGATCAAAGATGGCGACGTGGACAACGATGCGACGCTCGAGTTGCTGCGCCGCGAGGCACTGTCCCACGCGCGCGCCGGCGCCGATATCGTCGCCCCTTCCGACATGATGGACGGGCGGGTGGGCGCGATCCGCGCGACGTTGGACGAAAACGGCTTTTCGCTGACTCCGATCATGGCGTACTCCGCCAAATACGCTTCAGCTTTTTACGGGCCGTTTCGCGAAGCGGCGGAATCAGCGCCCCAGTTCGGCGACCGCCGCTCCTACCAGATGGATCCGTCCAATGGTGACGAAGCCCTGCGCGAGGTCGCGCTCGATTTGGAGGAGGGTGCGGACATCGTGATGGTGAAGCCTGCTCTGCCGTACCTGGATCTGATCTGGCGCGTCAAGCACGAGTTCAAGTGTCCTGTGGCGGCCTACAACGTGTCGGGTGAATACTCGATGATCCGTGCGGCAGGAATCAACGGCTGGCTCGATGAACGGCGCGCCGCGATGGAAGTGTTGGTCGCGATCAAACGTGCCGGCGCCGATTTGATCCTCACCTACTTCGCCAAACAGGCCGCGCGGGAACTAAATTCATAGACTGAAGAATCCTTAAGTCACGCCTCGCAGACGACGCTGCCCCTTTCTACCGACCGCAGCTCTCCGGTCGCCTTCACAAGACACGCCTTGGGCACGGTATGCTTCTTCGCGGTATTTCAGCTTGTTATTCCGGCCAATGGGGCGTCAGCGAGGGGTGGAGAAAAATCCTTGATGAGGAACGAAAAAAAGTGCCCACAGGATTTGATCCTGTGGGCACTGGGGAGGGAAAGGGATCTGCAGATTCGGCCGATCACGTTCCGGGTCTGTGCTGGCGCTGCGCCTGCCGCTGAGGTTCGGCCGGCCGCGCTGCATGAGCCATCGGCGCTGGACGAGATACCGGCGCGGCGTGAACCATCGGTGCAGGGCGTGAGACCGGCGCTCGACTGACTGACGCCCGCCGTTCAGCGTTGACTTGCGCGGCGCGCATTTGCGCGGAGCGGCTTGCCGCAGCTGCCCGTTCCTGTGCAGCTGCCCGGTTGGAGCTGGCGCGCTCCTGGGCTACGCGGCTCGCTGCGGCGCGTTCCTGCGCCGCGCGGCCGGAAGCGGCGCGCTCCTGGACCATGCGGCTTGCGGCATTCCGTTGCTGTGCTGCGCGACTAGCTGCCGAACGCTCTTGCATGGCTCGGCTGCTGGCCGCGCGTTCCTGTGCCGCCCGCTCAAGAGCCACGCGTTCAGCTTGCTGCCGGCGGAGATTGTTCATGGTCTGCGGCTCAGGCCGCGGCTGCTGTTTAAGCCGTTGTTGTTCCGCCGCATTCGGCGCAACCCGTCGCGCCTGCTCGGCGGCTCGCGCTTGAGCCGAACGCATGGCTTCTGACTGCTGACGCGAGCGCTCCTGCTGAGCGGTGTTCAACCGCGCTGCGTTCTCCCGCTGGCGCGTACGCTCCTGAGCCGCTTGCTGCGCGGCGTTCATTCGTGCCGCATTCTGCCGCTGCATCTCTTGCTGGCGGCTGCGTTCCTGCGCCGCTTGCTGCGCGGTGTTCATTCGCGCCGCGTTTTGCCGCTGCATCTCCTGCTGGCGAGTAAGCTCCTGAGCTGCCTGCTGCGCGGCGTTCATTTGCGATACCCGCTGTTTGGTCAGAGCCTGTTGGCGTTGCTGAGCGGCGAGCTGAGCGCGCTGCGCCTGTTGCGCGGCACGCATGGACGCCTGCGCAGTACGTTCCTGCTGCGCGCGCGCTTGTTGCTGCACGCGGTCGCGTTGCGTATTGAGTTGAGCCAATTGCTGCGCGTTGAGCAGGTTCCTGGCTCGCGCTTGCTCCAGCGACTGCTGCTGGAGGCGCTGCTGCTGTTCACGCAGCGTGCCCATTCTCTGCTGCAATTGCCGCTGCTGCGCCACTTCGCGCGCCGAGGCTTGAGCCAGGGCGCGATTGGAGGCGATCATCTGCTGTTGCTGGCGCGCCATAACCTGCGTCAACTGCATCGCGCGTTCACGTTGAGCCTGCTGATGAAGGATCGCTTGCTGCAGCGCGAAGCTCCACTGCGGATGTCTTTGCTGGATGAAGTTCGGATTGCGCGCGCCCCACCAGTAGATGTCATGCCAGCGGTGCTGTTGGTCGAAGTCGCCATACCAGTCGGGATGATGTTGTGCAGCCCAGTTGGCATTGTGTGCGTACCACCACGCGTCGGTGCGCCAGATGCGATGGTCATCGAAATCGCCCCACCAGTACGGATGATTGGTGCGAACCCAGTCGGGATCGTGATTCCACCACCAGGATGCTGGCCGCCAATTGTAATCGTTGTCGTAATCACCCCACCAATTGGGATGGCTTACAACGACCCACTGCGGATCCTGGCTCATCCACCATCCGGCCGGCTGCCACACATGATAACTGTCCCAATCGCCCCACCAGTCAGGCTGGTTCACTACTACCCATTGCGGGTTCGCGACGTACCAATAGCTGGCCGGTTGCCATACGCCATTGGGGTCGGCGTCGCCCCACCAGTCTGGATTGTTGATTACATATTGCGGCTGATTGGCATACCACCAGGACGCCGGATACCAGACTCCCTGGTAATCCGCGCCCCACCACTCGGGATGATAGACTCGCACCCAGCCGGGAAAGTTCTTTACCCACCAGTTGGCCGGATACCAGGCGCCCTGATAAACCGCGCCCCACCATTCGGGGTGATGACTCCTTACCCAATCGGCGCGATGCTGCCACCACCAATCGGCGGGACGCCAGACACGATCGTTGTCGTAATCGCCCCACCATTCCGGATGGTGATGGCGCACCCAGTTGGGATTGTTCTGCCACCACCAGGATGCGGGACGCCAGACACGCCCATCATCATAGTCGCCCCACCAGGTGGGATGATTCTGCCGGACCCAGTCGGGATGGTTTTGCCACCACCAGCCGGCATCGTGCCATTGATGGCCCTCATCGTAGTCGCCGAAGCCCAGGCGCGGATCTATCATCTGCGCCGACGCTGTCCCGGCGAAAAAGATGAATACGGCCGCCATGGCTGCCAGTGTCGTAACAATTACTTTGATTCTGTTCATGTTGTTTTTCTCCACCGCCGGATTTGCCTCCACCTCGGTCAAAAGTAATTTGCGTGCCGGATTACCGTTATACGTTTTGGGTTAAACCAAGCGTTTGGAGTGGCACGGCTTAAATGCTCAGAAAACACAAGTCCCGAAAGAAAAAAGGACCAGACTTCTACCCCAGTTCGACATTCAAGGCGTTATCTAGCAGCAAGGAACTTGCCAACCCGCGACGCAGACTGGAATCTGGTGATTCGGGGCGTCCGGCGTGCATTGTGAAAAATCTATAGCCGCAACAAGGCAGTGTCGTTGCCGCGATACGCAAAATTACCTGTTGTGTACAAAGGCAATCCGCCCGCGCCGCGCCATGCTTGCCGCCCCATCGCATACACATGACAATACAGACGTTTCTGGAAGGCGTTTCGCTTACACCTTGTGGTGCCGTTGGGAGATTATCTAATCGTTGCCGTGACATTCGCTCTGATCACACGCATAGGAAAGCGGCTATCTTGTTTGATCTTCTATCGCTTTGAGCCTACGGGTGGGTGCGCGCGGGTTTCTGTAGATGTCTTTTCCACGGCTAATTGCCTGCGCGGCGGATTATGACAGCCCTGTCCAATCTCTCAGCCCCTGAGCCCACCGGCGATAAGTCAACTGCGAAACGATTGCCGCAGTTGCCCCGCGTTTTGCGCCTATCAAGCGCTCTGTCGGAAATTCCGGGAATAGGTCCCAAACGGGCTGAACTGCTCGTTCAGCGTGGCGTCGCCACTGTTGGCGACCTGCTGCTGCGCTTCCCGTCGCGATATCTGGACTGGCGCAAAGTTAAACTGATACATGAGATTACGCCGGGTGAGGTTGCAACCATTGGGGGCTCCCTTGTCGGCCTCAGCGAACGCCCGATGCGCGGTTCGCGATGGCGCCGGCTGCTCAGCGGATCGCTGTGCGACGCGCGCGGCGAACAACTTCGGGTGGTATGGTTCAACGCACCGCCGCATCTGCGCGATCGCTTCAGCGGAGCCGCCAATGCGATCATTCAGGGCAAGGTAAGCCGCGGTGCCGACGGCCGGCTCGAGATGGCTCATCCCGAAGTTTATCTGCCAGGTCAGGATCCGCCGCTGGCGGTGCAGCCCGCCTACCGCGCGGGAGATCTGATTGGGCAGCGTCTGATAAGAACCGCGATGGACCGTGGACTGGCAGCCGCCGATCAAATGCCGGCTGCGATTCCGGTTCAATTTCGCGCGCAACTTGAATTGCTGCCGGTGGCGGATGCACTGCGCTATCTGCATCAGCCGCCGCCTGATGCCGATCTGGACGCGCTGCGATCCGGCACTACGCCCGCGCATCAGGCGCTCGCGGCCGATGAGATGTTCGCGTTTGAGCTGGCGCTTGAGATCGATCGGGAGCAAGCGCACCAACGGCGCGGAATCGGGTTTGAGGCCGGGACTGGTCTGGACCGCCGTTTCGCTGACGGACTTCCTTTTCAATTGACCTCCGCGCAGCGCCGCGCGATCGAGGAAATCCGCGCTGACATGGCGCGGCCCGCGCAGATGAACCGGCTCCTTATGGGCGACGTCGGCAGCGGTAAGACCGTGGTCGCGTTGTGGGCGATAGTCAACGCGATTGATCACGGCTACCAGGCCGCCCTGATGGCGCCGACGGAGCTGCTTGCCGAGCAGCATTACGCGACCTGCCAGCGCCTTTGTGAAAGAACCGGTATTCGGGCCGGCCTGCTGTCCGGGAGTCTTCCGGCCTCGCGCCGGCGTGAGGTACTCGCGTGGCTTGCCAGCGGTGAGCCCGGCGTCGTTTTCGGCACCCAGGCGCTGATTCAGCGGACGGTTGAAATACCCCGGTTGGGGCTCGCCGTTATCGACGAGCAGCATCGCTTCGGAGTCTTCGATCGCGTCCGGCTTCAGGCGCTCGGACCGCAAGCCGATATGCTCCTGCTGAGCGCCACGCCCATTCCGCGCAGCCTGGCCCGCGTGCTGCTGAGCAACCTGGAAGTGACCACGCTCGACGAACGTCCCGCGGGACGGCCTCCCATCATCACAGAGCTGGTCGTGGAAGGTGAGCTGGATCGCGTTTGGAGCAAGGTGCGGGCCGAGGTCGGCAGGGGGAATCGCGCCTATTGTATTCTGCCGTTGATTGAAAGCGAGGATCAGCAGGAACTGGCCGTGACGACAGCGGCGACGGAACTGCGCGCGGGCGCGCTTGCCGGGCTGCGAATCGGCGTAATGCACGGGCGTCTTGGCGCGGAAGAAAAAGATGTCGTGATGCGCGATTTCAGGGACGGCAAACTGCAAGTGCTGCTTTCAACCACGGTGATCGAGGTGGGAATCGACGTACCCCAAGCGACTACGATGGTTGTGATGGGCGCGCAGCGCTATGGCCTGGCCCAGCTCCATCAGTTGCGCGGACGAATCGGGCGCGGCACCGAGCCGGGATTCTGCTATCTGGTGCTAAGCGGCGCGGCCAACAGCGTGGTGCGCGAAAAACTCAAGGTGCTGGTTGAGAAGACGTCGGGGGCCGAGATTGCTCAAGCTGATCTTGAACAGCGTGGACCGGGCGATCTGTTCGGTCCGCGCCAGGCCGGACCACTGCCGCTGCGCTTCGCGCATTGGATGAACAATTTTGATACCATTTTGCGCTTGCGCGATCTTGCCCGGGAATGGCTGCGGAGAGACCCTGATCTGAACACGGCCGCCTCCCGCGGCGCGCGTGCGGCGTTGAAGCGTCTGCTCGATGGCGCCGCACCGGGCGCTTTGGGCGCGGGCTGAACGTGCCGGCCGCAAACGATGGCAACCCGAAAGAAATCCGGCAATCCAGGTAAATCGGCCTTTCGCACTCTTCGCGAGTTCTCCGCCGGAGGCCTGATCTGGCGCCGCCCCAAGCCCGGAGAGAAGGCGGAGGTGGTCCTGGTCAAACCGGCGGGAAAGGAAACCTGGGTAATGCCCAAGGGCGGCCTGGAATCTAAGGAAACCGTCGAGCAGGCCGCGATGCGCGAATGCGAAGAGGAAACCGGCTTCAAGGTCAGCATCGATCAGCCGCTGGGCGACGTGTCTTACTTCTACGCGCGGCGCGAATCTCCCAACGGTCCGCTCTATCGGATTTTCAAGCGGGTCAGCTTTTTCCTGATGCGCCATCATGGCGGCGATCCGAGCCAACATGACGATGAAATCGAGGATGTCAGGTGGTTCAGGATCGACGACGCGGTGCACCAGGCCAGCCATCGCAACGAGCGCGCGCTGATCGTCAAGGCCGCGGAGTTGCTCGATCAGCCCGGAGGCGCGGGGAGTTGAGCCCGCACCGGCGCGGGCGCTACGGCCGGCCGGGAAGGCGGCGGTGCGATGATAACGCGGGATTGTTGGAACAGGTCGCTTTCCATCTGTGCAAAGGCGCGCGCCGCCTCACCGATCACTACCAGCACCAGGCTGGATTGGTAGTCCACACGATGTGCCGTCTGGACGCCTAAGCGGCGGTCCAGTGCCTCGGTGTAGGCCGCGGCCAATTGGCTCGCGGCGCGCTCACTGCTCAAATCTATCATCCAGATCACGCTCAAATCCGAGCCGCGCGTGAGGCTCACGATCCGGTCCCCTTGCCAGGATTCGGCCAGGGTGGCCTGCCGGCTGTCGGCGCCGAAAGCCAGCTTGAGAATCACGCTTAGACCCAATTCGCCCTGGCAATTCTCATCCGCCTTGGTCCATCCGCCAAGCGCCCGCTGGTAGCCTGCCAGATGGATTTCGGCTGGAGGCGTTGGCCGGTCGAAGTAAAGCTCGGGATGAAGTATCTGCGCGCTGGACTGCGGTGGCTGGCGAAACAGTTGGTCGATCGCGCCGTAGCCGCCGCGATGGTATGCCGCGGCAACGAATTTGACCCCGGCGCTGTATTGAAAAATCAAGGGCTCGCGCAGCCCCTCGGGTGCGAACTTGGCTTCCTTGGCAAACATTTCCGGCAGTCCGGACAGCTGCGAGACCAGCATGTCGAGCTTCGTCTGGTCCATCCCGCCAACAACATAGGCAAAACCCGTGATTGTAGCGTCCCCTTCCGCGACGCTTTTTAACGCCAGGGCGCGGTCGTCGTTGTCCTTGAGCGCGTCGAGCTTGGCGGAGAGGTCGAAGTGTTGGTCCTGTAGGGCGTGAGTCAACTCGTGCGCCAATACCATCTCACCCATCAGGTCGCGCTGAGTCAGGAACTCGGCCGCGCCACCCCATACTCCCGCGCCGGTGGTTCCATTTACCAGGACCATCCGCTTCGTGTCCGGGTCGTAAAAGCCGGCAATTTGGTCGTCGAGCAGCTTCAGGGTTTGCTCTTTGAGATCGATGCCCGGCGGGTAAAGTCCGATCAGGCTGCCGGCGCGGCCGTCGATTTCGAATTCGCGGTCGCTGATCTCGTGGGTGAGCTGCGCCTTGATATCGCGGTCGGCTTCGGCGCGGTTTTCCACCACCAGCGGAACCGGCTTGAGGAAGGAAAGCTGGCGCACTTGCTGCAGCCCGGCTTCGATCTGGCTTATTTTGGCCTTATCAACTGCGCCCGAGCGCACTATTTGATAAGCGCATCCGACCGCCGCGAACGCAGCGATCGTCAGCCATCCGCGCCGCAGCCGGCCAAGCTTCATTAGCCGACTCATTGGCGTTCGATTATCGAGGAAAGCCCAAGCTGCGCAGTCTGGCTGGCGCGAGACAAAGCGCTCGCATGATCGGGGAAGGCGCCCATCCGAACCCTGTAGTACGCGCGCCGGCCCACGCTCAGATGCTCCACTCGCACGTCCGGAAAGTACCGGCTTAGTTGAGCCTCCAGCCGCTGCGCGTGAGAGGAATTGGAAAACGATCCGACCTGCACGAAATAACCCGGCTGCACCTGCGGACCCGAATGGATCACGGCGATTCGCACGTGCGCCGTGCCGGTATTGACGATGCCGAGCGCCGCAGCGGCGCCGTGGGACAGGTCAATCTTGCGCCCTTTGAGGAAAGGGCCGCGGTCATTGATACGGACCTCCACGCTGCGGCCGTTTTGCAGATTAGTCACCAGCGCGCGTGTGCCCAGCGGCAGCGTGGTTGACGCCGCCGTCAAGTCTTCCTGGTCGAAGATCTCTCCGGTGGCGGTGCGTTTGCCGTTGAAACCCGGTCCGTACCATGAAGCAATGCCGTCTTCCGATGATCCTGGGGGCGGTGGCAGCGCACGTCGGGATGGCGGCGGCGGGCCGACGCGCGCGCCGAACAGCGCGCATCCGCAGAGCGCGCCGGCCATCGCGAGCGCCGCGAACAGCCGGCCCAGATGCCGGTAACCATCCCCGCCCGACACAACCTCCACCGCCCCTGATTATATGAGTTAGAGGTACAGGTGGGCAAAGCCCCTGTTCAATAATCTCCGAAAGACGCTTCTTGACCTAAGCAGCGCGATGCTAGGATCGAATTGTAATGTATGTACGTATGCGTCATCACACGATTTGACGCTTTTGGTGCGATTTGACCATGCTCCGGAGCCGTCAGCAGATCGAGGAATTGGAAGAACGCACTCTGGCGCCGTACGCGATGCGCTCGGTGGCCAGCCTGGGACGGCGCTTTGCCCAGGCCGAACATCCCTTTCGCACCGCCTTTCAGCGCGATCGCGACCGGATTATCCATTCCGCGGCCTTCCGCCGCCTGGAGTACAAAACGCAGGTTTTCGTGAACCATGAGGGCGATTACTACCGCACCCGCTTAACCCACACGATGGAAGCGGCCCAAATCACACGCACCGTGGCGCGCGGGTTGGGACTTAACGAGGAATTGGCCGAAGCCGTCGTCCTGTCGCACGACCTCGGTCATACGCCTTTCGGCCACGCCGGTGAAAAGGTGCTCAACGCGCTGATGGAGCCCTACGGCGGCTTCGACCATAACGCGCAAAGCCTGCGCACGGTTGATTGGATCGAAGAACGCTACCCGCTGTTCCGCGGCTTGAATCTGACTTTCGAAGTGCGCGAGGGGATCATCAAGCATTCCGAATTCAAGTCGCGCCCGGCGGCGCAGCAGTTCGATCCCTCGCTCTATCCGTGCCTGGAGGCGCAGATCGTCGATCTAGCCGACGAGATAGCCTACCTCGCGCACGACGTGGACGATGGGCTCAAGTCCGGGATGCTGTCGCGAGCGGACCTTGATGGCTCCGAGCTGGTGTGCGCGGCGGACCGTGCGGTGCGCGAGTCGTTTCCGGATATCGACAACCGGATCGGCGGACGCTACCAGCTCGTGATCCGGATGATCGACATGATGGTCACCGACCTGCTTGCCAATATCGATCGCGACCTGAACGCCGGTGGGATCAACAGCGTTGCCGGCGTAAGACGCGCCGGGCGCGTCCTGGCCTCGTTCAGTCCGGCGATGGCGCCGCAGGTGGCGGAGTTGAAGCGCCTGATGAACGACAAGCTGTATCACCATTACCGGGTGCTGCGGATGACCCAGAAGGCGGGGCGCGTGCTGAGCCAGTTGTTCAAGGCCTACATGGACGAGCCGGCACAGATACCTCCGCATATCGCGCAGCGGATGGAAACCGAAGGCGACTCGACGGCGCGCGTGATTGCCGATTATATCGCCGGGATGACCGACCGCTTCGCGCTCGATGAGTATCGGAAGTTGTTCGATCCCGACGAGCGCGTCTGAAAAGGTTCCCATAAGCTCATGTCTTGCTTACGATTACGGTTGAGTTGGCGGTGGAGGGGTGGCAGGTGGCGGTGCGCAAGAAAGTCCTCGTAATCGTACGCGACGATCATATCGGCGATCCGGTTGGCGCGATCTTCCTGGACCTCGAAGGTGGCGACGCGGAAGTGACCCGCCGGGTCCGCGAATACCTGGGCGGCAAAATCCAAATTCTCAAGCTGGTCTTGAAGGGCGACCGTGTAAACGTCGAGGTCGAGGCGTCGCCATTTTCGGATGAGGCCAATCGCCTGGCCGAAGCCGCCGCCGACCTGGCCCGCAAGGGCGCTCCGCGCAACGCAATCGCGATGTTCAGACAGGCTCTTGAGCTCGACCCGTTGGGCGGCCAGGCGCTGCACGACATGGGGCTGGCGCTGCTCGACCTCAATCGTCCGGCGGAGGCGCTGGGGATCCTGCGCCGCGCCCGCGAGGTGCTTGGCGACACCGTTGACCTGTTGCGCGCGTTGGCGCGCGCCTGCGTTGCGATGGACCGGATTCCCACTGCGGTCGGCTACCTGGAACGCGCGCTTGAACTGGAGCCCGCCAACCGGGTAATCCGCCGCGAACTGCTGGCATTGGGCCGCCGCCCACCCCCCACACCAATTACCCTGCGCGGCCCGGCTGCGAGCCGCCGCCGGCTGCACTGAGTTCTTGTTCACTGGTGCTGCCCACTAATGCTTTCGCGGACTGAAGCGGGAAGCGGGCACGGAACCCTGTGTTACGTCAATCGAAATTGCCGTCAGAGGCGCCGGCGGCACGCAGGATGTCTTTTTCCAATGCGCCGTTGGAGCTGCATTGCTGAACGCGCGAGTTGCCGGCGAACTGATAGATGCCCTGGAATTCAGCCCTCACGGTTACAAAAGTGCGGTCGGCCCCTTCCCGGTCCAGTTTCATCCGCACCGTGATGTCGCCCTGTTGCAGCGAGTCAAAGAGCCGCAAGGTTGGCACTTTGCAGTAAGCCCAATTGGTCCACTTCAGCTGGTCCTGCACGGTCCGTTTCGCGACCAATTCCGCTTTCGACCTGTTCTTGTTCATCGATACGATCTGAAAATCGCGCAAGCTGTTGGGCGAGAAATAATTGGACATCGAGGCATAGACCTGCGCGAAAGGCCGATGAATATTGGCTGAACGGCTGAAACTCCGGGACCATGCGACCGCTGATGCGAGGACCGTCAGCAGCACGATGGTGATGGTCAAAGTCAGGCGCACAGCGCCGCCTCCTTTCAATACGGTAGGCGTAGCATCCATGGCTGCCGAACATAGCCTCGCACCGCGCGCACAGTAAATGAGGTGATTGCCCGCACGGCCTCCTTCGGGTACCAGTCGGAATGCCCTGACGTAATCAGGCGCCTGCGTTCAAATGAAACTCGCCTGGGAGGAAGCCCAAGATGGGAGTTTTGCTCACCGAAATTCGCGGCAATGTCGCCTACCTGACGATGAATCGCCCGCAGGTTCACAATGCGCTCAACCCCGAATTGATGGTTTCGCTGGCGCGCGCATGGCATCGACTGCGGATGGACGATCGCGTCCGTGTGGTCGTGCTGACCGGCGCCGGAGACAAGGCGTTTTCAGCCGGTGCCGATCTGGACCGGCTGATTCCGCTGCTGAGCGGAGCGCGCGCGGTGGAAGATGAATGGGACCGCGAACTGGTGAACCATCCGGAGGTCATCGAACATGCGGTGCTCAAGAGCATCGATTTTTTCAAGCCGGTAATCTCCGCCGTCAACGGATTTTGTGTGGCCGGCGGGATGGAGATGATGCTTGCCTCGGACATCAGGGTTGCCGTGGACTCCGCCAGCTTCGGCCTTCAGGAGGTCATATGGGGAATCGCGCCGCTGGGGGGCTCGCTGGCGCGGCTGCCGCGCCAGATGCCGTGGTGCAAAGCGATGGAGGTGCTGCTGACCGGCAGCCGCTTCGACGCTCAGGAAGCCTGGCGCCTCGGGTTGGTCAATTATGTCGTGCCGCGAGAGCAGTTGACGTCCAAGGCCGAACAGTTCGCCGCGACAATAGCGGAGAATGGTCCGCTCGCGGTGCGCATCGTCAAGGAGGGCGCGCTACGATGCGCGGGTACCAGCCTGGAGCGCAGCTTCGCGATTGAATTGGAGCTGCGTCCGATCATCGAAGGTTCGGAAGATGCACGCGAGGGGCCGCGCGCGTTTTTGGAAAAGCGCAAACCCGTATTCAAGGGACGATGACGGATGGGTATGTCGGGACTTGAGCGCGGACCCCTCCCGCGGCTGCTGAACCCAAAACGGCACTGGCTCGCTTTTGGTGCAATCATTGCCGGCACCCTTTTGCTGACGCTCTACAAACTCGGCTCGTGCGGCATCTGCAAGGGCAACGAGGCGGTGGAGGCGATTTTCATCCAGCAGATGGTCGAGCATGGCAAGGTGTTTTTTCCGGCGGTCAACGGCGGTTCGCCGATGTACAAGCCGCCGATGTTTCACTGGACCGCGACGGCGCTCGACCGCCTCTTCGGGCTCAACAAAGTCACTCCGTTCAACTTCCGCCTGCCCGCCGCACTCTACACGACCGCTGGTGTAGCGCTCACGATGGCCTTTGCATACGGCATTTTGTCCATCGACGGAGCAATCCTGTCCGGGTTGACGCTGCTGGCTGCACATCAGTACATCAGGCTGGGCCGCATGGGACGCGTGGACATGACGCTGACGTTTTTCGAAACCCTCGCGCTGTTTGCGTTCTGGTGGTGGTTTGATCGGACGGAGCGCGTGGAAGGATCGAATCGGTCCAGCGGCGCGATGATTTACCTTGCGGCGGCGGCTGCCGGATTGGCCGTTCTTTCCAAGGGGCCGGTCGGCGCGCTGCTGCCCGGCCTTTCCATCGCAATATTCCTGATTGCGGAGGGGCGGCTGCGCGAAGTAATGCGCCGCATTCCCGCCGCAGCGGTCCCTGTAGCACTACTGATCGGCGCTGGCTGGTATATCGCAGGCTACCTTGTCGCCAAGCATGCGCTGCTTAATCGCCAGCTCGGCAGCGAGAATTTCGGGCGCTTCTTCGGAACGCTTGGCAGCTCGCCGCCATGGTTTTACCTGGGGCCGCTGCTGTTCAGTTCCCTGCCGCCGAGCCTGCTGGTCCCAGCAGGCGTGTTTGCGGTTTTCTTCGCGCGCCGTGAATCCGAAACCCACGGCGCCGGGCGCGTGCGCGGTGCGATCAAACTGCTGGCTATCTTTTGGCTCGTAACGTTGGCTTTCTACAGCCTCGCGGCTTACAAAAGCCGATGGTATCTTCTGCCGATGTGGCCTGCGGCGGCGGTGATTCTGGCCTGGTGGATAAAACAAATGGGTCTTCGCTACGGACGCCGCGCGATCGAGGGCGGTTTTGCGGTCGGATGCGCGGCGGTCGCCGTGTTCAATCTTTTTTTCATCCCCCATCAGGAGGCACGTGAATGTGTGCATTACGGCTACCGCACCGCCGCCGCCGAAATCCGCCGCCTCGTAGGACCATCGCAGCCGCTATACGCGGCGGGGTTTGTGGACGAGGATTTTGCGCCCTTGCTCTTCTACCTCGACCGCGATGCTCCTTTCATTTCAGTCAACCTGGCCGCCGCGCCGCCGGGCTACATCATAGTTCCGGCCGAGTTGTGGAACGCTCACGGCGATGACGCCAAGGACTTCGAGGTACTGATGCGCTCGTCGGAGGGAAGACGCAAGCCGGTGCTGTTGCGGCATTCTGTGGAGCGAACTTCACCTTCACCCTGATCCTCTGGCTGCTCGGCAGCGTGGGATATGGAGTGCCAAGCGAATTACGATTGAGATACAGACCAGGAAAGATCGACACTCTCGATAGCGAAGCGACCAAATGGCGGGCTTGTGAGGGATTGATAATGAAAGCGATTGTTTTCGACCGGCTCGGCGGGCCCGAGGTTATGGAGTACCGCGATTTTCCCAAGCCGCAACTGCTGCCGGGAACGGTGCTAGTGCGCAATCACGTCATCGCGATCAATTACGGCGACACGTTTTTCATCAGGGGCACTTACCTGGTGAAGCCCGTTTTCCCCGACGTGCCGGGAATGGAAGCGGCGGGGATTGTCGAAGCGGTCGCTGCGGACGTACGCGACCTCAAGCCGGGGATGCGGGTTGCCTATATCGGCATGGGCTCGTACGCGGAATATACGCGGATTCGGGCGTCACGCGTGATGGAGCTGCCGGACTACATGAGTTTCGAGCAAGCGGCAGCGTTTCCAATTGCGGTACTGACCGCCTGGCACATGCTTCACACCTGCGATGATACCAGGGCCGGACAAAGCGTCCTGGTCCATTCGGCCGCGGGTGGCGTGGGAATCGCCGCGGTGCAGATCGCCAAGGCCGCAGGCGCGCAGGTTATCGGCACGGTGTCGAGCGACGACAAGATTGATCTGGTCCGGCGCTTCGGCGCTGACCACGTGATCAACTACGAAAGCGGGGATTTCGCCGAGCAGACGATGAAGCTAACCGACGGGCGCGGTGTTGATTTGATTCTCGACGCGGTCGGCAAGCCGACTTTCCAAAAGGGGCTCAGATGCTTGGCTCCGTTGGGTCATCTGATTCTGTTCGGGCGCGCCGGCGGCCTGCCGGAACGGCTCAATGTGATGGAGTTGTTGGCAAAATCGATCAAAGTGAGCGGCTTCGCAGTGACGATGATCTACGCCTTTCACGACATCCACAAACGCGCCGTGGATGCGGTCTTCCGCCTGGCGCGCGAAGGCAAGCTCACGGTTCCGATCGGCGGCAAATTTCCGCTCGCCGAAGCCCCCAAAGCCCATCGCTTCATGGAATCGCGACGTTCCACCGGCAAATTAATGCTCATTCCGTAGCAGAACGAGGAGTGACCCGAAGATGCGTTTGAAGGGGCAGGTTGCGCTGGTAACCGGAGCCAGCCGCGGAGTCGGTAAGCGGATCGCGCTGCAGTTGGCCGAAGAGGGTGCGACTCTGGTGCTCGCGGCCAGAACCGTCAAAGCGGGTGAAGGCGCCTATCCAGGCTCGATCGAGGAGACCGCCGTTGAAGCCAGAAGGCGCGGCGGCGAGGCAATGCCCGTCCGCTGCGATCTCACAGTTGTGCAGGATACCGAAGACCTCTGCCGCACGGCGCTGGATCGTTTCGGCCGTGTTGACATCCTGGTCAACAACGCGTTCTACAACAATCCGCAACACTACAACATGTTCCTCGATACCGACCTCGATACCTGGAACAAGTGTTGGGTGGGGAATGTTCTGTCACCGATCATCGCGTGCAAGATGCTGCTGCCCGGGATGATGGAGCGCAAAAAAGGCATCATCATCAACCTGACGTCTCCCGTTGGATGGTCCGATACCGCCGCGCCGGGATTGCCGGGGAAGGGTGGAGTGGCAGCCACTTACGGCACCACCAAGGCGGCGCTGCATCGCTTCACCCATAACCTGGCTAAGGAGACCAAACTGTCCGATATTCCGGCCATTATCCTCGATCCTGGCTTTTCAGTTACCGAACGGATGGAAGTAGAGACCTTCAATCGGGGTGGAATCGCGTTGACCGGTGGGCATACGCCGGACGTACCCGGTCTGGTGGTGCGTTACCTATGCACGTGCCCCAATGCGATCGTCTTCAACGGCAAGATGATCTATTCGCCGGATTTCGTACTCGAGTACGGCCTGATGTCCGCGCTCACCCGCTGACGAAGAGACGGCGTTAGTTAGTTCATCCGCTGGTCGAACTGGATCATCGTGCCGTCAGGATCCTTGAATATGGTTGTCAGGATCCGCTTCTCGTGCGGCTCGCCGTAGGCCTCGCCGGCCGATTCGTTGGGCTCCACGATGAAAGGCACGCCGGCCGCCTTGAGCTTTTCCACCCGCTGCCTGAGATCGTCCACCCAAAACGAGAAGTGATGGATGCCGACCTGGTTGAGCTTCAGCGGCTGGCCGGTGGATATGGGATGATTCTGCGACAGTACGATGAACGTCGCGTCGGGTCCGTCCTCCCAACGCATGTAGATGGCGTGGCGCTTTACTTCGGCCGGTTCGCCGGATTTGGCGCTGAACTTGATCGTCTCTTCGGTATCAAGTGAAACCTTCAGCCCCAGCAGATCGCGGTAGAAGGGCAGCGACCGTTTCATATCGCTGACCCCAATCGCTACGTGTGAAATCGCACGCATCGCCTGTCCTCCCGAAACCGGTTTTGCACACCCGCCGGTATTATTAGCCCGGACCATCGTGATTCGCAAAGGTCCATTCGAAGCTTGCGGACCTTAGGTATCAGGGCGCAATGTTTTGGACATCTACGAGAGGGAGATCTTCCGATGGCTGGCACGACGTTGAGGATTACCGCAAGTGACGGAGGTGTCTTCGAGGGTTATCTGGCGCTACCGGCTGCGGGTAGCGGTCCCGGTCTGGTCCTCGCGCAGGAAATTTTCGGTATCAACCGGCACATGCGCGAAGTCGCGGATCTTTATGCCGAGGAAGGTTACGCGGTGCTGGCACCCGATCTGTTCTGGCGCCTGGCGGCGGGAATCGAGCTGGGATACGAGGGTGTGGACCTCGAGCGTGCGTTTTCATTCCACGAACGTTTCCATATCGGCCAGGGCGTGCATGACATCAACGACGCTATAAGAACTCTGCGCGGCCGCCCTGAATGCAACGGCAAGGTCGGAGTGCTGGGTTTCGGTCTGGGAGGGCGCCTGGCCTATCTGGCTGCGGCGCGGCTCAAGATAGATGTGGCCGTGAGTTATTACGGCATGGAACTGGAGGAGCATCTGGAAGAAGCCCGCTCGGTTCACTGCCCGATCATCTTTCATTTCGGGGCCGAGGACGGTTACACGCCGACCGCGGCGCGCGAAGCGGTGCGCCGGGCATTCGCCGCCCGCGACGACGCCGAGATTTATGTTTACGCGGGTGCGGATCACGGCTTCAATAATCCCTCGCGCGGCGCCTTCAACAAGTCGGCCGCCGCGCTTGCGCATTCGCGGACCATCGGGCTTCTGCATCGCGTGGTCGGGCCGCGCTTCGACCTGGAAGCGCTGTGGGAAAAACACGTCGAGTATGAGTTCTCCACGCGGAGCGCTGACGCAACGATGAAGACAATGGTTCCCGAACCGTACGTCAATCACGTCCCTGACATGACCGGCGGCTACGGTTATCGCGAGCTTTACCGCTTCTACAAGAACCACTTCATCCCCAAGGTTCCGAAGGACACCAAAATCATCCCGGTCTCGCGCACGATCGGCGCCAACACCCTGGTGGACGAGTTTATTTTCTGCTGCACCCATGACATCGAGATCGACTTCATGCTGCCGGGAATTCCGCCCACCGGTAAGTATCTGCAGGTTCCACATGTCGCGGTGGTGCATTTTCGCGGCGACAAGATCGCCCATGAGCATATCTATTGGGAACAGGCTACAGCGCTGGTTCAGTTGGGTCTGCTCGATCCAAAGGGCTTGCCAACCACTGGGGCGGACACGGCAAGGAAGGTGCTCGATCCGAGCCTGCCGTCCAACACACTGATGGCCGCATGGACTAAGAGCGATCCGGACAAGAAGTAATGGCCTGCAATCGATCGACGGGGAATGTGACGGCCGCGCCGCCCTTTAGTTGGCCTGAGGCATCAGCAGGGGACCATGAAATACATAGGGGCGATTGTCGGGCGGATGGGGCAGGAAGGCGAAGAGCATTCCCAGGCGCGCGCGCCCCGCGACTGTCGGCATGATGCGCATGGTCATTTCAATCATGCTCAGCGCCAGCGTTGGGCCCAGATGGATCACGCCGCTGCCGCTGACCGTCATGTCGGGCCCGGTCCCCTCCAGCGCATTGACGCGCAGCGTAGCCTGATCGAGACGGCAGGTGGTCTTGAGGTGCGAGAAGCGGAGCGGCGGAAAGCCCTTGATCAATCCGTACTCCAGATCGTGGCCCTCCAGAGTAAAGGCGCCGTTTTGAGAATAGATCGTGGGTCCGATGTTTTCAAAACTGGCCGTGCCCGAAACTATTCCCTTGATCGTCGCGGCGAACGACGGCGAAGTTGGATAACGCGACAGGTCGATGTTGCTCAGATCGAGAGTGAGGCCGGTAATATCGCCCCGGCGGCTCACATTGGCCCATACCCGGCCGCCATACATGTCCGCGCGGATGTTGACCGCCGGCCGGCCGATTAGCATCCCCAGCGCCGGAGTCAGCTTGAGCGATTCGCTCTGCACGATCGGCGGCGCGGAGGGGTGATCCAGACTTATGAGGCGCACGTTTTCCAGCACCGCACCCAGGGGAATCGCCGGGCGCTCCGAGGTGGCGGCAATCTCCAACCCCAAGGGCATCAACGCGCCCGTCAAGGCTTCCTGGTAGGGGAAGGTGCCGATCATGAAGATCACGAAAAGCACCAACGCGACGATCGCGTAGGACAGGACCATGCCGCGCTCGCGCAGATAGTCGAGCGTGAGCACCTCGCTCAACTCAGGCATTTTTGCCGAGCACCGAACAAGTCATGTCCACGTCGTAGGTGTGGGGATCAGCGGCGCGTCTGACGATACTCAGGTTGGAGACCACCACCGGCTCCTTGATCGATTTGATCTTGAAGAGTGTGTCGACCACTTGCGCCAGGGTAACGCCGTTTAGCTTTAGATCGGCGCCGTACTGAGTGAGCTGGTCGGATACCGGCTTGTTGGGCAGCGGGTTGATGCCGCCGATTTTGTCGTTGTCCACCACGCCGTTAAGCGCGTTGCTCAAGGTGGCGGATACGGAGAAATCAGCAGAGGGCAGGGTGGTGTTCCGTTCCAGCCCGGTCAGCTCGGTCTTGACCTGCAGGTAGGTGGCCGCCATCTTTCTGACTTCGGTCAGGTCGCGCTGGCGCGACGCAATCTCGTCCTGCAAATCCGCTTGGTAGGAAACGATCGGCGAATAGATCAGGTTGTAGGCAAGGAACACTCCGAGCGCCAAGGCGGCGACCTGCACCAGCAACCGCTCGCGCCGATCCAACTTGTAGTAGCGCGTGCGTAGCTGGCGGTAATAGGGCGAGAGAAATGCCCCGGCCTGATTCGCGTACGCGGCGGCCGGAGAATTCCGCAACGCTTCGAGCCATTTGTCCGTCATCGCCATCGCCATATCACTCGGTGCTGATATCCTTAATTCCCGCCGACAGATGGAATACAACCTTATGATTTTCGGCCTGTCCCTCCTCGGAAACCTGCACGTCGCTCAGGCGATGCGTGGCGGAAAGCGCCTTTCTCAACTGCTCGATAGTCGCGTACGAATCAGCCTTGCCGGCGATCTTCAATCCTGTATCGTCAAGATTCAGCTCGTCGATGTCCACGCCTATACCGGCCGGCAGCGCGCGCGACAGCAGTAGTAAAGTGTCCAGCGGCGAGGCGGGACCGCCGCTGCCGCCCAACAGGCCCAAGCGTTTGCGCGCGGCCGCCAGACGCGCCGCCAGGACATGCTCGGCCTGCTCGCCCGCAACCCCGGGGATAACCGGAGCCACCGCGGCGGCGATTTCGCGGTTGAGCATTCTTTTATGATGGACGTTGGTGACGATGCCCAAAATGACGTGCAGTACGATCAGCACCGCCAGTCCGATCGCGATCAGACCGGAAGTGTAAAATGGCGTCAGGTCGCCGGTGCGCCCCTGGAAGTTGAACTCGCCGACGCGGAGATTGAGCAGCGGCACCGGCTGATTGGGCATCTCTCCGAGCAGCATCGCAACGCAGCTTGCCTGACGTATCCACTCGTGCCCGCCGCGGCCCAGCAGCGCCGAGGTATCGAGGTCTTCGACTCCATGGATCGGCGCGGCCAACTCGCGCGAAAAACGGTCGCGCACTTCGCTGGAAGACGCCGCGGGTCCGCTGATGATGATGTCGGTGGAGCCGGGTTCCGCACTGTGCGACAGCATGGTCTGTCGCACCGCCGCGATTATGGCGCCCGCCGAATTTTCCGCGTGCTGGGCGTCGTCGTGGGCGGGGTCGAGGCCTACCGGCAGCGTGCGCAAGGCGCGCGGAACCCCATTGTCGAGCAGAACCACGGAAGTGCGGCCGTGCTCGAACTCCACCAGCAGATGCGACGCCGCGCCGTTGCCATTGCGCGCCCGGTTGATGAGTGCGCTTAAGGCGAGTGAGCTGAGCGTAACCGTCTTTGGGTCAAGCCCGGCCTCGGCGAGCAGGTCCAGGTGAGCGCGCAGATCTTCGCGCCGCGCCAGCGCGGCCAGCACCAGCGAATTTTTGCCGTCCCGGAGCAGTGGCAGATAGGCGACTACTGCCTCTTCAATACTGAAGGGCAGATGCTCCTCCAGCGCGAAAGGCACCGCTTGCTCCAGTTTACGGCGGTCAGAGAACGGCAGGGTGAGCAGGCGCTTGGCAACCAGTTCCCCGGGCATCGCGGAAATCACCAGGTCAGGTGCGCCGGTCTTGCTAAGCAGGCGCCCGATGGCAGGCGCCAGGTTGGGCTCGTCCTCCGCACGCTCGGACTGGTAGGTGCCGAGCAGGGCGAAGGAACTCCACGCTCGCTCAGCGAGCGCCGCCTCGACCCGGTCCTGCGCCAGTTCAAGCGCCAGAATGCGTTGCGCCATCCGAGATAGCTAATCCTCGTGCCAGTCCAAAAGCAACTGGGGGCCCGGCCCGGTGCGCCGGATAACCGCATATACAAAGGTCCGAGTGCCCGCGAAACTGCCCATCCCCGAGATGGTAAAATAGTCGCTGGTGGTGCTCAATGTCGCCGGCAGCGTCGAAGCTCCGTTGGTTTGCCCGAGCAACTGGCTGACCTCGGTAAGGTTGGTGAACGGATGTTTGACGCGCTGCTCCAGTATCGACTGCAGCGAAGAGGAAGACTCCTGAAACTGCGGCGCCACCGCCATCAGCACTTCCGGCGGTGCAGTGTTGATATTCACTCGCACCGAGGGCGTGGTGGTGAGGAAATAGCGCAGGCGACGAAAAGTGGTTTCATCGATACCGCGCACCAGCCGCAGGTCGCCGATAGTGGGCATCGGTCCGTTGCGCGCCTCATAAGGCGGCATCAGGCGCAGGTAATAGTCGGATTCCGCGCCTCCCGGCGTGTCAACGCTGTCTGGATCAAGCCAGTCAATCAGAGAGGGCACGATGGTGCTCGGGTCGATACCCAGGATGGTCAGCAAGCGAGTCAGAGTTTCAGCAAAGGGTTGGTTGACCTGGCCATTGGGAGCAACGAGCTGGTTGACGTTGAGCTTGCGGGCTTCATCGACGATGGAAAGACTGGCCCATCCGCCGCCCACCGGCAGTGCGGGCAGCGGCAGCGCCCAGATGGATTGCAAACTATCGACCCGCGGCGTGTTGGACAGAGCGGCCTTGCGGGCGTCGTCGGCCAAGAGCGCCAACCCGATGTTGACGCCCGACCGAGCGAGATAATAGGCACGTAACTGGTTGGCCTGATTTGCCGCCGAACGGTAGGCGATACTGGTGGAGGTGGTGAAATCCATCACCAGGATTGTCAGCAAGCTTACAGCAAGCATGGTGGCCAGCAGGGCGACCCCGCCTTGACGGCGGCGGCCCTTGATGCGGCGCAATGGCGGCAGCTTTACTCTCACGATCCTCATCGGTGAATTACTTCTGTATCGTTGCCATCGGTATCGAGATGGTCGTCGAGAGGTAAGTTGACCGCCGCCCCGACGCCATCATCAGTTCGATGGATATCGCCTGCGGCAATGCCTGGCCGGCAGGCGAGGAAGTCGAATCCCAGCTTTCCATCCACTGGAACCCGTTGAAATAGCGGAAATGCACGCTCGTCACATTGGTCGCCAGTACGGTCGGCGGCAGGTTGGGCGGATTGGCGGTTTGCAGCAAGCCGCTGCGCTCCGCCCTGGTCCACATGAACCAGCCGCGATGATTGGGGTTGGGAGCAGCCGTATAGGTGATGATTTCCTCGGCGCTGAAGCCGTCGAGGGTCCGGCGATGACCGGGATCGAGCGTGGCGAAGGTAATCGAGTCCATCGGCATACCGCCCTGACGCGAGGCTTGTCCAACCATCAGGACATGGCTCGGTATAAGGGGCGTGAAGACCGCGCCGCGCAGTTCGCGGCACATCATCCACATCAGGGTGCGCGCCTGTTGGTCGGATTCGACCCGCACGTCAGCGTGCATCTTGCTCGCCGCAACCGCGTGAAAGGTGCCGTATAGGATGATCATGATCAGCGCGAGCAGGGCCAGCGAAAGCATCAGCTCCATCAGGGTAAAGCCCGCCTGCCGCACACGTTTGCACATCACGATCATGGTTCAGGCTCCCGGCTGCGGCTGCGCCAGCGGGTTGCGGAGCAGCTCGGTCAGCTCGAATGTGCGGCGCAGACGCGGGCCATAACGGACGAGTATTCGAACCTTGCGGATATCGGGGAAAACCGCTGACGCTTCAACGCGTTGCTCCCAGCGGAAGTTGGGATAACGGCGCGGATGCAGGCTTTCGAAGTTTCCCGACGTCACACCGAGTGCCGGGAACTGGCCGGTCTCAGTGCGCGTGATCAACTCCTGCGCGAGCAGCGCCGCCGTGGTCATGTCGCTGGCGCGCACCACGCTTTGCAAAGTCTGATCCTGCAGCCCCAGCAGTCCGACCAGCGCAATCGCCACCACCGCGAGCGCCACCATTACTTCGATCAAGGTGAAGCCGGTGGCGCGGTCGCGCCGTACCACTTTCTCCGGCTCGCTCCGAGGGCCGGTGCGTATAACCTCTCCGTCATCCTCTCCCAAGACCAGGAGTGGGGATAGACCGGAAGCTCCTGGTGACAATGCGGCGGCGTTCATGAGTTTATCTGTGCCGTCTTCGGGTCGATATCGCCGCGGGCAATACTGACCCTGCCGGTCAAGGGTTGAAAGCTCAGCGTGTAAACGGTGCCGGCCTTGTCGATCAGGTGCACCACGGTCGCGTCGACGTAGCCCTCCGGATAAAAATTGCAGCTCACCGTGCCGCGCGAGACGGTTCCCTTGCCTTCGACCGTCACGTCGCGCAGCCGTACGTCCGGCGGCAGGATGACCGGGGCGGCCCCCTCTTCGAGGTCGGGCGCGAAGGTCTGAGTGGGGGAGTGCGGGTCGAGCCGGGTAGTGAAATAGCCCTGGGCGTCGAAATTGAACGTCATCCGCAAGACCAGTTTGTTGGCGGCGGCCTGCTCGTAGAGAAACGTTGCGCGCCCGGCCAGGCGCCGCGTTTCATGCTTAAGCCGCGAGGTGTGAAACGACCTGGTCGAGGGGATGATCAACAACGTCATCAGTGCCATCAAAAACAGCACGACGGCGATTTCGATCAGCGTGAAGCCGGCCGCGTTATGCCCCGATTCGCACGGCCGGCCGGCGGTCGTTGATTCCATTCGCCTCAGAACTGCGAGGAGTCGATATCGGCATTCTTGCCGCTACCGCCCTCCGCGCCGTCGGCTCCAAGCGACTTCAATGTGTAGGTATTACCGTCGCTTTGATAGACATAGGGATTGTTCCAGGGGTCAAGCGGTATGCGCCGGATGTAGCCGCCCTCCTCGTAGTTGGCCGTCTGGGGCTGCGAACCCTGGCCCGGAGGGGTGACCAGCGCCTGCAAGCCCTGGTCTGAGTTTGGGTAGGACCCATTGTCGATGTAATAGCGGTCCAGCGCGGTCTTGAGTTCCGCGATGTCAGCCATCGCCTTGGTCCGTTTGGCCTTGTCGGTGGCGCCGCGCAAGCTCTGCACGACGAGGGTGGCGAGCAGGCCTAAAATCAGGATGACCACCATGATTTCGATCAGGGTGAATCCTGCTTGTTGTTGGCGCCTGGACATCATCAGATATCCCCCATCACTGCATTATTTGGTTGAGCTGAAAAATCGGCATCAGCACCGCAAGTATCATGAATACTATCATGCCGGCCATCATAAGCGTCATGAGCGGCTCCAGGATGGTGGTCATCTGCGCCAGCGACGCGGCGACCTCGCGCTCATAGGCTTGGGCCGCCTTCTCCAGCATTGGCTCCAGTTCACCCGAACGTTCGCCGACCCGGATCATCTCCACCAGCATCGGCGGAAACAGCCGCGTGCGCGCCAGCGTATGACCGATGCCGGCGCCCTCGCGGACGCTGTCGCGGCTTTCCTGGATCGCTTCGGCCATACGCTTGTTGGTCATCACCAGCTTGACCGCGTCCAAGGCCGCCAGCACCTGCACGCCGCTGGCCAGCAGGGTTGCCAGTGTGCGGGCAAAGCGCGCGGTTACGATTTTGTTAATGGTGGTACCAAGGTAGGGCACCCGCAGTATCCAGGTGTCGTACATGTAACGGCCGGCCGTAGTGCTGAGCCAGTATGAAGTCCCCGCGGCCAAGGCGAGGATGCTCAGCAGGATGGCCCACCAGTAGGTGGTCAGAAAGCCTGAAAACGCCAGCAGGATTTGGGTCGTAATCGGCAGCGCCTGGTTGGTTTGGGAAAAAATGGTGGCAACCTGCGGAATAACGTAGGTTACCAGGAAGCCCATTATGGCGGTGCCCACCAGCATCATTATTATCGGATAGGTCAGCGCGCCGCGCACCTTGCGCACCAACTCGGCCTGCGCCTCGCCATAATCGGCCAGTCGTTCAAGTACAGTTTCGAGTGCGCCCGCCTGCTCGCCGGCCCTCACCATGTGGACGTAAAGATCGGAAAAACATTCAGGATGCGCCTTCATGGCGTCGGCCAGCGAAACGCCCTCACGCACCCGCTCGCGTACCTGTGAGAGCATCTTTTTGACCGCGGGTTTGCTGGCCTGGTCGGATAAGACAGTCAGCGCGTCAAGCAGTGGCACGCCGCCGCCCAAAAGCGACCCGAGCTGGCGGGTAAGCAGGGCCAGTTCCCCCGCCGGCATCTTGCGCCGCAGACCGGGCATTCGCTCGGAGAGCGTGCGGCGCTCGGCGACCGCGATTTCCTCGTTTACGTCGGTGGGAAAGATCCCCAGTCCGCGCAGCTTGCCGCGCGCGCCGCGCGCGCTGTCGGCGTCGATCACGCCGCTGACCGAGCGGCCGTCGGCAGCTAGTCCGCGATACCCGAAAACCGGCATCAGTCCACCGGCCGCCGGGCCCGCGCCGCAATCTGTTCAGGGAGCTTCACCGTCGTGCGCTCTCAATTATCGAAGAACACACATTCGCGGGACAGGGCTCGTTCGTCATGGAGCTCAAAAGTCATGTCGAGCTGGCATCAACTGCATGCCTTTGCGCAGGCTCAACTAGCCGATCTCTTCCTGCGTCACGGTGAGCAGCTCTTCGATCGTGGTGAGGCCAGCGACAATGTGCTCGGCGCCGTCCTGGCGCAGCAGATTCATGCCGCGCGCGGTGCAGGCGCGCCGGATGGTCGAGGCGTCGGCATTCTTCATCACCAGCGAGCGCACCTCGTCATCGACCATCATCAACTCATGGATGGAGGTACGGCCCCGGTATCCGGTACCGCGGCAGGCTTTGCATCCGTTGTTCCCCGCCCGGTAGATCTGTCCGCTCACATCGGACATCTTGCACCCGATGCGCGCCAGTTCTTCGGCGGTTGGGGTGTAAGGCTCGCGGCAGTTCTTGCACAACAGGCGCACCAGGCGCTGGGCTACCACCGCGAGAATCGAAGAGGATACCAGGAACGGCTCGATTCCCATGTCGACCAACCGGGTCAGCGCGCCAAACGAATCGTTGGTGTGCAGGGTGGAGAACACCAGGTGGCCGGTCAACGCCGAATGAATCGCGATTTCGGCGGTCTCCATGTCGCGGATTTCGCCGACCATGATCACGTTGGGGTCCTGGCGCAGAATAGAGCGCAGCCCGCTGGCAAAGGTCAGCTCGATCTTCGGGTTGACCTGCATCTGCCCGATGCCGTGGAGCTGGTACTCGATCGGATCTTCGATCGTGATGATGTTCTTCTCAGGCGAATTGATTTGCTTCAGGCAGGCGTACAGGGTGGTCGTTTTGCCCGACCCGGTCGGACCCGTAACCAGGATGATACCGTGGCTTTGGCGGATCAGTCGATTGATGCGCCGCAGGTTCTCGCCGCCGAAGCCGAGGCGATCCAACTCGAGGTCAACCAGGTTCTGCGCCTGATCCAGAAGGCGCAGCACGATTCGCTCGCCGAAGGCGGTGGGGATAATCGAAACGCGCACGTCGATGTCGCGCCCGGCAATCCGAAGCCGGATACGTCCGTCCTGGGGCAGCCGCTTTTCAGCGATATTGAGCCCGGACATGACCTTGATGCGCGAGGTTATGGCGGACTGCACGAACTTGGGCGGATTGATGACGTCGTACATCATGCCGTCAACCCTGAAGCGCACCACCAGGTCGGTCTCGAACGGCTCGATATGGATATCGCTGGCGCGGTCCTTGACCGCCTGCGACAGCAACCCATTGACCAGCTTGATAATCGGGGCCGCGTCGTCGGACTCGAGCAGGTCTTTGGGTTCCTGGGCCAGTTCGTTGGCCATCACGTCCAGGCGCTCCTCGCCCAGGTCGATCATCAGGTCGTGGGGTGTGCTGGTGGCTTGGTCGTAAGCGCGGTTGATCGCCTCGTTGATTACCTCCATCGGCGCCACGACTGCCTGGATTGGTTGGTCAAAGAGCATCCGCAAGTCATCCAGCGGCTCGAAGTTGGCGGGGTCTGCAATCGCAACGGTGATACCGCCGCCGTCGCTGCCGAGCGGCAGCAGGATGTTTTTCTTGGCGTAATTGATAGGAACTTTCAGCACCAGGCTGCTGTCGATGGTGTGCTCATCGATATGGGCCTGAAAGGGCAATCGATACTGCTGGGCGAGCGCCCGCGCCAGACGCTGGGGCTCCAGCGCGCCCATCTCGACCAGCGCCGCGGCCAGCTCCTGACCGGGTTTCTTTCGCTGCCGAGCTTGCTCGAGGTCCTGTGCCGAGACCCACGAGCGATCGAGCAGAATACTTTCAAAACTCTTTTGTGCAGTCGCCACTGCGGACCGTCCCGAAACCCTAATCGCGCAAGCAAATCAACATCAATTCAGCCACCAAAAAGCGGTTCTAACCGCTCTCACTTTCACCCACTCTTTAGTGTTGGATAATACTACATCCCAAGGCAAGAGCCGGTTGCAAGTCCTCCACGCGTGACAATATCACAAAATTCATACCAAAACCTGCTTTGATCGGTCTTCGCATGTCTTTTCCGCTCAGAAATGGGTTGCGTCATGCGGGTTGGCGGCTCCAAAGCCGATACCAAAGCTTTGACGCTTCGCGGGCATTGTATGCGGTTGTTTGCTCCACGAAACCAACTTGCCGTCCACGAAGCGAAGGTCCAGGAACTGGCCTGAATCGCCCTCTTTCGCTGCGGTATAGAGCAGGGTCGCAGCGATGTCGTTGCTGTTGGCACGCGACGCGTAACTCCAGGTCTCGGTGTTCTGGTCCTGGTCGGTGATAATGTCGGGTTGACCCCATTCTTGCCGCACTTCGGGCATCGTCTGTCCCGGCTTGAGCGAATCCATCATGCGATGAGACCGGATCTGCGTGGAGGCCTGATAGGCTGCGCCGCATGCACCGGCTGTGCACGCCAGAAAACAGATCAGCATGCGAACCTTGGTTGTCACGGCATAGATTTTCAACGTGTCCCCGCCGCCTTGTCAACGCACCGGCGCGTTTCAGCCCGCCTTCCGCGTACAGCGCAGCGCTGTGATATAGTCCGCGCACTGTTCACCAAGGAGCGCATCGAATGGCGCGCAGGCTGAAGCTGGTCAAGGGTGCGGGACCAAGAACGACGCTGGTCTACGGGATGAGGATGTTCGGAATCGAAGAAGTCAAAGCGGTGGAAGACGCAACCGCGCGGCTTGCCGACGGCGGAGCCTCGCGTATAACGATGCATGTTATCGAAGGCACGCGCGCCCAGATCCGCACGCAGTTGATCCGCAGCGTTGACGCCTTCTTCGATCTGCTCGACGAGCAATGAGCCCTTCACGGAGGTTCGCAGACCGGTATGGATTTAAAGTTCCTGAAATATGACAAACGCGACCATCTCGCCTACATCACCCTGAACCGGCCGGAGGTCTTCAACTCGATTCATCCGCCAACCGCCGAGGAGATGGCGGACGTGCTGGATGACTTCGCCGCCGACAACAACCTCTGGATCGGCGTGGTGACCGGAGCGGGCGACAAGGCGTTTTCCGCCGGCAACGATCTGAAGTACACGGCCACGCATTCGATGAAGGGCAGCAAGCCGACGCGGGGCGGCTTTGGCGGCTTCATTTCACGATTCGACATCAACAAGCCCCTTATCGCCGCAGTCAACGGTTTCGCGTTGGGGGGCGGATTCGAGATCGCGCTGGCCTGCGACATCATCGTTGCCGCCGAGCACGCCCGCTTCGGCCTGCCCGAGCCGCGGGTGGGACTAATGGCGATGGGCGGCGGGGTGCATCGGTTGCCGCGCCAGATCCCGCTGAAGATTGCGATGGGCATGATGCTGACCGGAAAACATATCACCGCGGGTCAGGCGCATGAGCTGGGAATCGTAAACGAAGTGGTGCCGCTGAAGGACCTGTTTCCGATCGTCGAGCGCTGGGCGGCGGAAATCATGGAATGCTCGCCGATTGCCGTGCAGGCCACCAAAGAGGCGGCGCTAAAGGGCCTCGACATGCCGTTGGAGCGCGCCGTGGACGAGAAGTTCCCCGGACTTTATAAACTGTTGCACTCCCACGACGTAGTGGAAGGTCCCCGCGCGTTCGCGCAAAAGCGCAAACCGCACTGGAAGATCGAGTAGCATTTGTCGAAAGCGCGCTGCGTCCAATCGGGGCAAGCGAGAGACGCGGAGAAAAGAAACGTCGCCGCGATCGGGATAACAGAGAGCCGGATCCATCGATGCCGCGGACCGCGTTAGATAATCTTGTTAAGCGGGAATTCGATGATGCCGACGGCACCGGCGGCCAGCAGCTTGGGGAACAGTTCCCGCACCGTCTGCTCGCTGATTACCGTCTCAACCGCCACCCACTCCTCGCCCTTGAGGGCAGGGGACGGATAGAGCGGCGAGACCGTCGGCGCCGTGATCGAGGGCAGCAGCTCGATCACCCGCTCTAGGTTGACGCGTGCGCAGTTCATCTTGATTCCGACCCGGGCTTCGGCGTCAAGCGCACCGCGCACCAGTACCGCCACCTGCTTTACCTTGAACTGCTTCCATTCATCGGCCCAGGATTGCGGGCTAGCCACCAGCACCGGCGTTGAGGTCAGCAGTTCCTCGACAATCCGCAACCCATTGGCGCGCAGCGATGAACCTGTCTCGGTGACTTCCACCGCCGCGTCAACCAGGCCGTCGGCTGCCTTGGCCTCCGTCGCGCCCCAAGAAAATTCAACTTCCACATGAACTTTCCGCATGGCGAAGATTCGCCGCGTGAAATTCACCATCTCGGTTGCTACGCGCTTGCCCTCGAGATCCTCCAGCCGCCGAATCTGCGACGTCTCGGGTACGACCAGCACCCAGCGCGTTGGTACCAGGGAGACCTTGGAGTAGGTGAAGCTCTCAACCTCAATCAGGTTAACATCGTTCTCGACTACCCAATCGCGTCCCGTAATACCAGCATCGAGCGTGCCGTCGGCGATATAACGCGGCATTTCCTGCGGACGCAGCAGACGGCAGCTCAGGGTAGGGTCGTCCACCTTGGGCATGTAGGAGCGAGCATCCACCGAGATACGCCACCCGGATTTGCGCAGCAATTCAAGCGTCTGCGCCTCGAGACTGCCCTTGGGAATGCCGAATTTAAGCACCTTGTCTGACATCGGAAATGAAGAGCTCGCAGCGGCGCGCGCAGATCAGTACGCGCCGGAGGTCTTGTGATGGCCGTAGCCGGCACCGTACTTGGCCGGGTCAACTTTGCGTTGGTCCACGACCCGCCACCGGCGATTATCGAGCTTGCGGAAAAAGCAGCTCTCGTAGCCCTGATGGCAGGCGGCCTGGTCGCCGTGCTGTTCGACCGCGAGCAAAACTGTATCGCTATCGCAATCGAGCCGAATCTCATGTATTACTTGAAAATTTCCCGACTCCTCGCCCTTGCGCCACAGCCGCCCGCGCGAGCGTGAATAGTAGCAGGCGCGTCCGGTGGCGACCGTTTCGTCAAATGCCTCGCGGTTCATGTAAGCCATCATGAGAAGCCGGCCGCTGAGGTGATCCACGGCGACCACCGGCACGACGCCGCCGCCTTTGTCGAAGTCGATTTCGGCACCGGGTTGATTTTCCATAACAAAGACGGAGCCGTTGACCTGGCTCCGCGTGCAGCTAAGTATTGGCAAAATCGCGGCTCGATTCAACCGGCGCAGTTTTGCTGCCGGTTGCGGCATAAAGGTGTAGGCATGAAACTAGGCAAACTCTCTAGCGCGCTGGGACTGGAATTACGCGGCGACGGGGAGTTGGAAATCGCCGCGGCCGTGCCGTTGGAAGCGGCGATGCACGGAACGATCAGTTTCGTTGCCAATCAGCGCTACCTGGCGATGCTGGAGCGGGCCATGCCTTCATGCCTGATCATCCCCGCGGATCTGGCCGCGGGCGTGCAATGCGCGGTCCTGCTCAGCGCAAATCCGGTCTTCGACTTCGCGCGCGCTCTCGGCATCCTGCATCCGCCGCGCCGCGCACCGGCAGGTATCGACGCCACTGCGAAGATTGCTCCCGACGCACAAATCGGCGCGGACGCGAGTATCGGGGCCTTCGTGGCGATCGGCGCGGGAGTAAAAATTGGCGCGCGCGCAGTGATTCATGCGCACGCCACAATCTACCCTGGGGTGAGCATCGGCGACGATTTCGTCTGCCACAGCCATGTATCGGTTCGCGAGGGGGTAATAATCGGCGACCGGGTCGTGCTCAATAATGGCGCGGTGATCGGATCTGAAGGCTTTGGTTTCGTGGAAGTGGGGGAGGGTCTGGTCAAGATTCCGCAAGTCGGCAACGTGGAACTGGAATCCGACGTCGAGATCGGAGCCAACACCACAATCGACCGGGCGACCGTGGGCAGCACTTACATCCGCCGCGGGGTCAAGCTCGACAACATGATACATATTGGACACAACTGCGAAATCGGGGCCTATTCGCGCTTTGCCGCGCTGACCGGTGTTGCCGGATCAACGCGAATCGGACAATGGTGTGAGTTTGGTGGTCAGACCGGAGTGGCCGATCATGTGAAGATCGGCAACCGGGTGCGGGTGGCGGCCCAAAGCGGTATCCCGGGCGACATAGCCGGCGACAACATCACCATTTCGGGAGCGCCCGCGATTGAAATTCGGCGATGGCGCCGGCAAATGGCGGCGTACGTGCGTCTTCCTGAGATCGTGCGGCGTCTGCGGGCTTTGGAGAAGAAGGCCGGCCTCAGCAGCGCCGCCGGCGGGGACGACTAGGTATCGATAACATATCGCGAGTTGTTAGACGTGCGTAAAAGGTGATAACAGTTTCGACTCAGTATGCATTTGGCAGGTAGCATTAAGTGGAGGTTCACCTGGCCCGCGGCTTTGTTTGCGATCCTGCTTGCAGGATGCCATACCAGCCCCCGTTCGATTCGCAAAAATCCCCGCATCGAGCCCTTCGACTATCAGATCAGCGTCGGTCAGGATCAGTTCCATATCGAAGGTTACCTGGCGCGCTCGCGTCAGCCCGGACGTCAACCTGCTTTGCTGGTGATCAATCCCTCGGGCGATGCGGTCAAGTGCATCCAGTCCAGCCTGAATCTGACGCTGCTCGACCTCAACATCGCGTGCATCAGCCTGCCCGGCACCGGCAAGTCCTCGGGACCGGGGCGCTTCGTGGGACCGCAGGCGGTGGTCGCTGCGCGCCGGGCAATCGACCTGTTGTCGCAAAGAGCCGACGTTGATCCGGCGCGACTGGGAGTATGGGGTCTGGCCAACGGTGCGGTTGCGGCGGGCCTGCTGATGGACATAGATCCGCGCCCGCGAGTCGTTATCCTGCAATCGGGCGCATATGACATGGCGAAGTTCTGGCCCGAGGCGCGATGGTTCACCAAGCTGTCGATCCTGCACCAGGTATGGCCCAGCCGCCGCATTCTGAAGGAACGCAGCGTTATCGACCATCTGCCGGCGCGGCTCAACTGCAAGGTGCTGATCCTGCATGGCGAGGAAGACAAGCGCACCCCGGTGCATCAGGCGGAGCAATTGGCCGCCGCGCTGCAGGAACGCGGAGCTTCGGTTAAAACCCGCTACTTTCCCGACGAAAACCACAAGCTTGGCCCGCGGGCGTACACCGAGGTGGTGGAATTTCTGCGCGAGAACCTGGTCGCGGACAGCGCGTCAGGCTAATGCCTTGAGCGCGTCGAGCACCGCCTCGGAATGACCGTCAACCTTGACCTTGGGAAACACCTTGCGGATCGTGCCGTGGCGATCGATCACGAAGGTGGAGCGTTCGATCCCCATGAACTCGCGCCCGTAGCGCGATTTCTTCTTCCACACGCCGTAGGCCTTCAGCACCTCCTTGTCTGAATCGCTGAGCAGCGGAAAGTTCAGGTCGTGTTTGGCCGCGAACTTCTCATGCGACTGCGGCGAGTCGGCACTGATTCCGACCACCTGGGCGCCCGCCGCCCGCACCCGGCTCAGGTTGTCGCGAAAATCGCAAGCCTCCCTTGTGCACCCGGCGTCATGTCCTTGGGATAGAAGTACAGCACCAGCCCGCTCTTGGCCGCGAGGTCGCGCAGGCGAACCGGACGTCCCTGCGCGTCGGGAAGTTCGAAATCCGGGGCTGGCTTGCCTTCCAGAGGATGGACGGCGGCTTGTGGTTTGGCGGACGGTTTTTTGCCTGCGCTCTTTTTCATCGTCGGCTCTCTTGATCGGAACTCAATTGAGTTTAAAGCGCCATCCAGGGTCGAACGCAACAAATTCTGCGCCGACCTTCCATCGGCTATCGTTATGATCACCTCATAAAGCGGAAGGGGCCTATCTTCACCGCCGCACCGTGCTGGCGCCGTTAATTATGTTGGACGATTGTTGAAAGGGGTCGTAATTTGCTAGTTGACCGTCACGTTACAAGATTTTAAACTACCCGCGGATTTGAACCGTCCGTTGTATCCCGATGGCCGCATACACCGAGCTCAACGCAGATTTACTTGTAGAGCTCGCCGACGATTACGGCTTCGGTCGCGTCAACGGTGCATTGCCCATACCGCAAGGTTCGGTCAACACCAACTACCTGTTGGAGACCTCCAAGGGCAAGTACCTGCTGCGCATCGACGAAGCCAAAGGCGAGATGGAGGTCAAACGTGAGATTGACCTCCTGTCCTTTTTGCACAAGCACTCCTTCCCCTGTCCGCATCCGCTGCAGGACCGCAAGGGCCGGTATTATCGCGAGTATCGCAACCGCTGCCTGTCGATCAGCAAATACTCCGAAGGCCGGATGGTGGCGCCGGGTGGACTGCGGCCGAGCCAGCTCGAAGGCGTCGGGCATACCCTGGCGGAGCTGCACGTCATCGGCAAGGGCTACAAGAAGGGTATCGACAACCGCTTCAGCTTCGAGCGGGTAGCCGACCTTTACAACAATGTACGCGGCCGGCTGCCGTCATACTTTCGGCGCATCACCCGGACCCTTGACGATGAGATCGACTATCTCAACCGCTACCTGGAAACCAAGCTGCCCAAAGGCATCATCCACGGCGATCTCTTTGCCGACAATATCCTGTTCCGTGGCGAACGCCTGATTACGGTGCTCGATTTTGAGGCGGCGTGCCGCGGCAAGTTCATCTTCGATATCGCCACCGCCGTCAATGCGTTGTGCTTCGTGGATGGCCAGTATTCGCTGGAGCGCTTCCGCCATCTGCTGCGCGGCTATGAATCCTTGCGAACCTTGTCGTTGGCGGAATGGGACGCCTTTCCCAACGAGCTGCGCTATTCGTCGCTGCGCTTCACCGTAACCCGCCTGCGCGATTTCTTTCTCCAGCCGCTAGAAGGGGCCGCACGCGAGCACAAGGACTTTCGCGAGTTCTTCGAGCGGCTGCGGATTTTGCGCCGCGAAAAGGCGGGCGGCATGGAGGCGCTGCTGATGGCGATGGCGACGGGTTACGATTACCGCAAGTACCAGAAGATTAGAGCAAGTGAGAAGCCCTGAGCAGGTCCTCCCGCATGCGCCTTGCCGCCGCCGGCCCTTGCTGACCCGAAGGCCGTTTACCATGCCAAGCCGCGCCGCCTGAGCACCCTCAGGCGCACGCGCAAACGACACTTTAATGTCGAAGCTCCTGGAGCAATTGGCGAGCGGTCCGCCCTCGCTGTGGATCGAAGTCAGTCCCCCGCGCGGCATCAACATGGAGTCGCTGATGGGACGTCTGGCCGTGTTGCGCGACAAGGTGGACGCAATCAACCTGACCGACAACGCGATGGCCAGGGTGAAGCTGTCCGGTCTGGTCTTCGCAATCATGATCAAGCAGCGGCTGGGAATCCCGGTGGCGCTGAACTTTTCCTGCCGCGACCGCAATCTGTTGGCGCTCAAAGCGGACCTCCTCGGAGCGGCCGCCGCCGGCGTGGAGGCCGTGGTCGCGCTCACGGGCGATAAGTTGGAGGCCGGGTCTCATGCCGAGGCGCGCGGCGTGCATGACGTTGACGCTTTCGGCTTGCTGCGCGTGATTGGCGAACTCAACCGCGGCGACACCGGGGAAGGCAAGCGTCCGCTCAAGACACTTCCCACGCTGATGGTGGGTGCGGTAGCCAATCCAAATCGCCGCAACTTCGAGCGCGAACTGGAATTGCTGGTCCGCAAAGCCGCAAGCGGGGCACGATTCGTGATTACCCAGCCGGTGTTTGACGTGGAGCGGGCGCATCGCTTTCTGGATCGGGCCCGTGATTTGGGACTCCATGTGGTGCTTGGCATCCTGCCCGTCAAGCGCGCCGAGATGGCGGATTATCTCAAACAGCAGGTCAGAGACCTGAGCGAGGTCGGGGAGCATTTCGACCGCTATGCGGGGCTGAGCGAGGCGCAGTCGCGGCGGCTGTCGATCCAGCATAGCCTGGAGTTGATGAATGCGCTGGCCTCGCGCGTCGCAGGGTTTAACATAATGAGTGGAGGCGGACCTTCGCTGGCGATCGAGCTTGCGCTTGAGTTTGACCGTGGACGCGCCGGCCAAAAGGTCTAATGTCGGGACCCGGGGGGACACAGATTAAGGGGCGGGTGGTCAGAGAGCCTATGTCCGCCGCGTCCCGCATCCGGAGACACAATATGGCTGAAAACGCGCAATCGCCTGAAAGCGCCGTTCGCCGCCTGCTTCAGCACGTCGGCGAGGATCCCGAACGGGAAGGTTTGCTACGGACACCAACCCGGGTGGTCAAGGCCTATGAGTATATGACCCGAGGCTACGCGCAGGACCCCAAGGCGGTGATCAACGGGGCGCTGTTCGTCGAAGAGGATTACCAGGAGATGATCGTCTGCCGGGACGTTGATTTCTTCTCCCTGTGCGAGCATCATCTGCTGCCTTTCAACGGCAGGGCACATGTCGCCTACCTGCCGCGCCATCATATTATCGGCTTGTCGAAACTTGCGCGGCTGGTCGAAGTGTACGCGCGCCGCCTGCAGGTGCAGGAGCGCATGACCACCCAGATCGCCGCCACGCTGATGGAAGAACTCAATCCGCTCGGCGTCGCCGTGGTGCTGGAGGCCGAGCACCTGTGCATGCGGATGCGCGGGGTGGAAAAACAAAACTCCTGGGTTACAACGTCGGCGATGCTTGGTGTGTTCCGCACCCACGTGGAGACCCGCCAGGAGTTCATGACGCTGATCAAAAATGGCAGATAGATCGAATCGGCAGGCGCTCACGCACAATGCCGCCGCCGTGGCCGACCCGGCAGCGCTTGACCGTCTTGGCGAGTACGCCCTGCGTTACGTAAAGCCCGGGCACACGATCGGCCTCGGCACGGGCCACGCCGCGGCGGCATTCATTCGCGCCCTGATTGCGTCGGGGCTCAAAGTGCGCGGCGTTGCGACGTCGCGTCACAGCGAGCAGATGGCGCGCGAAGGCGGAATCGAGGTGGTGGGGTTCGACGCGGTAGAGCGCATCGACGTGACGGTCGACGGGGCGGACGAGGTTGACCCTCGGCTCAACCTGATCAAAGGGCTCGGCGGTGCGCTGGTACGCGAGAAAATCGTCGCCGTCGCCTCGCGCCGGGAGATTATCGTCGTCGGCTTTGAAAAACTCGTGCGCCGCCTGGGCGAGCGCGGCAACCTTCCGGTCGAGGTGATTCCCTTTGCCGCACCGCTCTGTGTCCGGCGCATCAAGAAACTTGGCCTGCGCCCGGTATTACGCCGCAATCCGGACGGCAGCGAAACTGTATCGGACAACGGCAACCTGATCGTGGACTGCAAGGTCGATTCCAAGCTGAATCCCCGCCAGGTAAACGGCGAATTGCGCGAAATCCCCGGAGTGGTTGATCACGGCCTGTTCATGGGAATTGCCCACACGGTGCTGGTCGCCCAATCCGACGGCGAGATCAAGGTGATAAACCGGCGGTCCTGACTGTGTGAGTCCTCTAATCGCAAATTTGCGACCATGACTTCAAACGAGCAGGCGCGGGATGATCTGGTGCGGATCTTCCACGCTGCGCTTGAGGCTGTCGCGCCGGACACGCTGACCGGGGCGGCGCTGCGCGGCGATTTGAGCGCAGCCCGGACCGTCCCGGATGCACTTGCGCGGGCGCAGCGCATCTTTGTGCTCGCGGCGGGCAAGGCGGCCTCCAGGATGATGGCCGCCGCCGAGCTGCATCTGGCAGGCCGGCTGACCGGCGCGATCGCCGTGATATCTGCCGCGGACCTTGAATCCGCGCGCTCCGCGGTGCGTATCGCGCGAGTTTACCCCGGAGGCCATCCGCTGCCGGACGACGCTTCAGTTAAAGCTGCGCAGGCGCTGCTCGCGATGCTGGCCGATCTCACCACGGACGACTTGCTGCTCGTGCTGCTCAGCGGCGGAGCCTCCGCGATGCTCGCCGCACCCGCCGACCCGATCACACTCGCGGACAAGGTCGCGGTCACGCAGGGATTGCTGCGAGTGCGGGCGTCCATCAATGAAATCAACGCGGTGCGCAAGCACCTGTCTGCAATCAAGGGCGGCAGGCTATTGCGCCATTGCAACGGCGCCCATGTGCTGAGCCTGATTCTCTCCGACGTCCGCGGCAACGACCTGGCTACGATCGGCTCGGGTCCCACCGCCGCCGATCACACGACCTTTGAAGATGCACGCGCGGTGCTGATTCGCCATTCGCTGTGGGGCCGCACGCCGGAGCGCGTACGCGAATATCTCGAAGCAGGGGCGGCCGGCGATTATGGCGAAACCGTCAAGGCGGGCGAGCCTCTGATGGAACGCGTAACCAACATTATCATTGGAGACAACGCACTCGCGCTCGCCGCCGCAGCCACCGCGGCTCAATCGATCGGCTACCAGGTCGACCGATGGCGCGAGCTGTATGGCGAAGCGGCGGACCTGGGCCGCGCGCTCGCCGCTCATTTGAGCGCCCTGAACGGCCCACGCCGATGTGTATTGTCGGGCGGAGAACCGGTGGTCACGGTGCGCGGCGCTGGAAAAGGAGGCCGCGCGCAGGAACTCGCGCTTTCCCTGGCGATCGAATTGGACCGCCTTGCGCCGCAAGCTCCGATCGCCGCACTGTGCGGAGCTACCGACGGTATTGACGGACCTACCGACGCGGCGGGCGCGTTCGCCACGCCAACCACCGTGGCGCGCGCACGCGCAGCCAATTCGAACCCGACCGAAAGCCTGGCGCGCAACAATTCCTACCCGGTGTTGAAGGCTTGCGGCGATTTGTTCCAGACCGGTGCGACAGGTACAAATGTCACCGACATCTTTATCGCGTTGGTGAATTACTAGGGCCGATTAGTGATGGGCGGCGCCCGCATCGATCATGAAAAAGTCCCCGCCATCCTCCGACAGCGCACGCGTCATCACGTTGATTCCGGGCGACGGGATCGGGCCCGAGGTGATCGCCGCCGCCGTCGCGGTGATCGAGGAGACGCGGGTCAAGCTGCGCTGGGACGAGCAACTGGCCGGCATGACCGCTTTCAAGCGGGTCGGCAATCCGGTTCCCGACGCCCTCATCAAGTCGCTGCGGCGGACGGGTGTCGCGCTGAAGGGACCGCTGGAAACGCGGGTGGGGGAGGGCTACCGCTCGATCAACGTCTATCTGCGGAAAACCTTTAACCTCTACGCCAACCTAAGGCCGGTGCAGAGTTTCAAAGGCGTTCATACCCCTTTTCGCGACGTGGACCTGGTGGTGGTGCGCGAGAATACCGAGGACCTGTACGCCGGCCTGGAGCACGAGATAACACCCGGCGTGGTGGAGAGTATCAAGGTGATTACTTCGCGCGCGTCGCGCCGCATCGCACGTTTTGCCTTCGAATACGCGCGCCGCGAAGGCCGCCGAACGGTCACCGCTATTCACAAGGCCAATATCATGAAGCTCTCCGACGGGCTGTTTTTGAAATGCGCGCGCGAAGTATCGTCGGATTTTCCCGAGATTCAATACGAGGAGCAGATTGTCGACGCGGCCTGCATGCGCCTGGTTACCGATCCGCAGGCGTTCGACGTCCTGCTGCTGGAAAACCTCTATGGCGATATTGTCTCCGATCTGTGCGCCGGGCTGGTCGGGGGGTTGGGCGTGGTTCCCGGCGCCAACTACGGCGACAAGGGAGCGATTTTCGAGGCGGTGCATGGCACCGCGCCGGATATCGCCGGCAAAGGGTTCGCCAATCCGATCGCCGCAATTCTGAGCGGGGCGATGCTGCTCGAATTCCTGGGCCATCCCCAGGCGGCCAACCGGGTCAGGGTCGCCACCGGCCAGGTGTTGCAATCGGGCGATACCCTGACGAGGGATTTGGGCGGCAGCGCCACCACCAAACAGATAACCGATGCGGTCATAGCCGCGATGCATTCGCGTCCCTCTTCCGCGGCCAATCGCGCTTAGCTATTAGTCAAGCCATGAGCAAGATTCTCAAGCCTGGCGACGTCAGTAATCGGGTACCGCCAGGACAATACCTCACTCCCAAATTTCCGGTGCTGACTTACGGGCCCACGCCCAGGTTCAATCTCCAGACCTGGGATTTCCAAATACTAGGTGAAGTGGAGCAACCGCTGCGCTTTGACTACGAACAGTTCCGCGCGCTGCCCAAAAGCTCGATGGTCGCGGATTTTCATTGCGTCACAACCTGGTCGCGCCTGGACAACGTTTGGGAAGGCGTGTTGGTGAAGGACCTGATGAAACAGGTCAGGCTCAAGCCTGCCGCCGGTTTCGTTTTGGTACATTGCGACGCGGGTTATACGACCAACCTGCCGCTTAAATACTTTCTGGACGACGACGTGATGCTGGCGTATCGCCATGACGGGCAGGACCTCTCTCCCGATCACGGTTTCCCTTTGCGCCTTGTGGTGCCCAAGCTATACGCCTGGAAGAGCGCCAAATGGGTGCGCGCAATCGAGTTCCTTGCACAGGACGTACGGGGGTTTTGGGAGGTGCGCGGCTATCACAACCGCGCCGATCCATGGCTTGAGGAGCGCTACTCCTTCCAGGAGGAGGAACCTCAGGAATAACCGATGCGGCCGCGGCCGGCTCGGCATGGTGCGGCCAAAACATCCAATGGCCGGGCGCCTGCCATCGGCCCGAGCCGCACCAGGGGCGCGCTGCGATGCAGGCGGCGGACGACTATCTCTCGCGCAACGAACAACTGCTAAGACTGCGCCGTGAAACATTTGATGTTGCCGTGATCGGCGGCGGTGTCAACGGAGCAGCGGTGGCTCGCGACGCGGCGATGCGCGGGCTCAGCGTAGCGCTGATCGACCGAGGCGACTTCGCCGGCCAGACTTCCTCGCGTTCCACCAAGCTTATCCACGGCGGCCTCCGCTACCTGCCCCAGGGTCAATTGCGCCTGGTCTATGAAGCACTGCACGAGCGCGAACGGTTATGCCATTTGACCGCGCCTCATTTGGTCCATCCCATCGATTTTCTCTTTCCGGTGTACGCCGGCCGTACGGTTTCGCGCCTGACTTTGTGGGCCGGCCTCTTCGTTTACGATCTGCTCGCCCGCATGCCTGCATCGCAGCGTTACAAGGCGCTTGCCGTAAACCAGGTGATCGCGCTGGAGCCCGACCTTAGCCGCAACGGACTGCGCGGCGGTGCGCTTTATTATGACGCTCATGGAGACGACTCGCGTCTGACGCTCGAAAATGTTCTGGACGCCGTGTTTCATGGCGCCGCCACAGCGAACTATGTCGCCCTGGAGGGATTCGACCGGCAGGGCGCCCGGCTGCGCGCAGCGCAGGTTCGCGACGTGGCTGGCGGTGAGCGTTTCGAAATTTCGGCCCGGACCTTCATCAACGCGGCTGGGCCGTGGATTGACGACGTGCGCCGGATGGACGACCCAGCCGCTCGCGCCGCGATCAGATTGACCAAGGGAGTTCATCTGATGATTGCGGCACGCCGCCTGCCGCTGCAGCATTCGCTGGTGCTGTCCGACGGCAGCGGCCGAATCATCTTTCTGATCCGTGACGGCGAATCGATTTTACTTGGCACCACCGACACCGATTACAGCGGCGAACGGACGCAGGTCCTCCCGCTCGCGGCGGATGTAGATTATTTGCTGGGAGTGGTTGCGCAGACCATTCCCGGCGCCGGCCTGCGCCGTCAGGATATAATCGCGAGCTTTGCGGGATTGCGAGCGCTGGTGGACACCAACGGCGCCAAAGCGCCCTCAGCGGTTCCGCGCGAGGAACTGATCGTCAGGAGCGGCAGCGGAATGCTGTCGATTGCCGGCGGCAAGCTCACCACGCACCGGCGAATCGCTCAGCGCGTGGTTGACATGATTTGCCGCGAGTTGGGCCGGCCGGCCGGTGATTCGCCAACCCTGACGACGCCTCTGCCCGGTGCGCGGCGCCCGGATCGAATCAACGGCGCCGCTGATGCTGTCGCTATAGCGTCGCGGCATGAACTGGCTGCGCGCTATGGAACCAGGAAGGATTTGATCGGCGCGTTGATTCAACTGGATTCGTCGATTGCCGAGCCGCTTTCCGAGGGATGTCCCGTGCTGGCGGCCGAGGCAGTTTACGCCGCGCGCTTTGAGATGGCGCAGACGCTGGAGGATTTCATGGTGCGGCGCACCGCGATGGCGCGACACTACCCGGAGCAGGCGGCGGCAGGGGCGCCAAGAGCGGCGCATCTTCTCGGGTCCGAACTTGGATGGAGCGCCGAGCGCGAGGCTGCTGAGGTTGCACAGTTCAACGCCGCGCTCAAAGCGAGCCGGGAAGTCTGAAATGGCCAAGGACAAGAATAGGGGCGATGATGACCGCGCCAGGGCAGGGCGGATTGCGGGGGCGCTGTCCAAACTGTACCCGCAGGCGCGGATCAGCCTGGATTTCACGACTGCCTGGGAATGCCTGGTGGCGACGATTCTTTCCGCGCAGTGCACCGACGAACGGGTTAACCGCGTCACGCCCATCCTGTTCAAGGAAATTCCCGGCGCCGCCGCGATGGCTGCCGCGCCGGTGGAAAAGATCGAGAAGCTGATCGCGAGCACCGGCTTCTTCCGCCAGAAAACCAAGTCGCTCAAGGGATGTGCGCATGAAATCGTGAGCCGCTTCGGTGGCGAGGTTCCCTCGCGCATGGAGGATCTCGTCACCTTGCCGGGAGTGGGGCGCAAGACCGCCAATGTTTTACTGGGCCACGTTTTTGGCGAGCCCGGGCTGGTGGTCGATACGCACGTGCGCCGTGTCGCTTTCAGACTGGGCCTGACCAAGCAAAGCGACCCCGATAGAATCGAACAGGACCTGCAAAAACTGCTGCCTCCCAAGCAGTGGACCCCATTTTCAATGCGGCTCATCCTGCACGGACGCCAGGTCTGCTTCGCCCGCGGCCCGCGCTGCACACAGTGCGCGCTGAATCCCGAATGCCCGCGTGTCGGCGTCAAGACGGCGCTTAAGCCGGCGAAGACCTCCCGCCGCTGATTACGGAAGTCTGCCGCGATTTCGGGCGTTGCCAGTGCAGCCGCCGGCCATATTTGAACCCGCGCACCGACGTGCCATAATTTTGAGGCAAGGCTAGATTCCGTATCCAGGACGCGGTGACCGCCGCCATGAAACTGCGCATCGAAGATATTTCCGCCCAGGTCAAGACGCTCGATTTCGTCGAACCCCAGAACGAGGTCAATCGCCTGCTGGAGCAGGGGCCGATCCGCGAGTATCGCGTAGATCGGCCATTCTCCGTTCATCTGTCTCATTATCGCTCGGGGACGGAGTTGTTTTTCTCGGGCTCGCTGGGCGCGGAGGTGACCGCTACGTGCGCGCGCTGCGCCGAGGATTTCAGCGTCGCCACAAAACGCGACTTCCGCTTCGTTCTGGCGCCTAAATCGATGGGCGATCTTAACGGCAAGGATCTCAACGCCGAGGATCTGGAGTTTTCGCTCTACGACGGTGAGGAGGTGGAGGTTTCGCCGCTTATCCGCGAACAGTTGCTGCTCGCGCTGCCGACCCGGCCGTTGTGCCAGGAAGGATGCCGCGGGTTATGCTCGCAATGCGGGGCCAATCTCAACCTTAACCCCTGTTCCTGCTCGACGCAGACTCTCGATCCCAGACTCGAAGCTTTGCGTTCGCTCAAGCTCTCGCGCCATTGATGGGCGCGATCTGTTAAACTGACAACAAAGGAAGATTCATATCCATGCCCGTACCCAAGCGCCGCACGTCCAGGTCCAAACGAAACAAGCGCCGCGCCCACGACGCTTTGACCACCGTCAACCCGATCGCATGCTCGCAATGCGGTGAACCCACGCTGCCGCATCGCGTCTGCCGCCACTGCGGTACCTACCGCGGACGCCAATTGGCGGAGGTCGAGGAATAACTAACGGGAGCGAGCCGGTGAGGATCGCACTCGATGCGATGGGCGGTGACTTCGCCCCCCAGGCTACCGTGGAAGGAGCGGTGCTGGGCGCGCGTGAACTCGATCTGCGCGTAGTCCTGGTCGGCGATCGGTCGATCCTGCAAAAGGAGATGGCCGAGCATGATTGCAGAGCCCTGGACCTGGTGGTCGAGCATGCGCCCGAAGTCGTGACTATGGACGACGCGCCGCTTGAGGCGGTGCTGTCCAAACCTCAATCCTCGCTTCACGTCTGCTACCAGCTGCTCAAGCGCGGGGACGTGGACGCTGTCATCAGCGCGGGCAACTCCGGCGCGATGATGACGATCGGCATCACGCTGCTGGGCAATCTCGCCGGCATCGATCGGCCGGCGATCGCCTCGATGGTTCCCACCGTCGAGGGGCTGGCACTGCTGGTCGACGCCGGCGCCAATACGGAAGCCAAAGCAGTCAATCTGGCGCAATTTGCCGTGATGGGCAGCGCTTACATGCGCCGGCTGCGCCACCTGGACGCGCCCAAGGTGGGAATCCTGGCCAACGGCGAAGAAGCTTCCAAGGGAACAGAACTGACCCGCACCGCCGCGGCCCTGCTGGCGCAGTCCACTCCGCATATCAATTTCATCGGGTACGTCGAGGGCAGGGATATCAACCAGGGCAAGGCCGACGTGGTCGTGACCGATGGCTTCACCGGCAACGTTGCGCTCAAGACCATGGAGGGCTGCGCCCGTCTCGTGCTGGGAAACCTGCGCGATGTTTACGGCACCAGCATGATGGGGCGGCTGTCATACCTGTTGGTGCGCAAGCGCATGTTCGCGGTGCGCGAGCGGCTTGACCCCGCCGAGTACGGCGGCGCGCCTCTCTTGGGCCTGGCGGGCCGCGCGATTATCGCGCACGGCTCCTCGGACGCCAAGGCCATCCGCAACGCGCTGCGGGCGGCCGCCAACGAATCGCTCGGTGACGCGCTCAACCGCGACATCATCGAATTGCTCGGGCAGATGTCGAGCACGATTCACAGCCCGACGGGCGGCAAGGGTATCCGCGCAATATTTGGCCGGATGCGCGAGCGGCTGCATCTGCGCGGTAAGGAGGCGGAGGGCATCAGAAAATCAGAAGGCCACGCGGACGCCGCCGGCGCCAGGGCCGAATTGCCGCCGCCTGCCGCCGGCAAGGCCCGCACCGGCGCGCTCTTAAATGGCACCGCGCCCGCCGTTGCCCGGATTGAAGGTCCGCGTCCCACAACGGAGCCGGCAGCCGCGCCCCCGTCCAATACCAATCAGCGCCAGACCGAGAAGCAACAAGAAAAGACCGCCCTTGTCAAAGACGAGGAGCGGCGCTGAACCATTTAGCGGCAAATCTATGAAACTTGCCTTGCTTTTCCCAGGTCAGGGTTCCCAGAAAGTCGGCATGGGTCAGCAGCTCGCAGAGAACTTTCCTGCCGCCAGGCAGGTTTTCGAACAAGCCGACAGCGCTCTCGGAATCAACCTGTCGCGGCTTTGCTTCGAGGGCCCGGAAGACGACTTGCGCCTGACCGCCAACACTCAGCCCGCCATCCTGACCACGTCGATCGCGGCCTTGCGGGCTCTGCAGTCGGAGGTTGCGGTTGTGCCCGACGTGGCCGCAGGTCATTCGTTGGGCGAATACAGCGCGCTGGTCGCGGCCGGAGCGCTGGACTTCGGTGACGCGGTTCGTGCCGTGCGCGAGCGCGGCCGGCTGATGCAGGAGGCTTGTCCGCCGGGGCACGGCGCGATGGCTGCCCTGATCGGGATGGAGATGGACCTCGTGAACGAAGTGTGCGCCACGGCTTGTGGCGGCGACGAGATCGTGGTGCCGGCCAATCTCAACGCACCCGGCCAGATCGTGGTGGCGGGTCACGCCGGCGCGGTCAGGCGCGCGGTCGGATTGGCCAAGGAGCGCGGCGGCAGGATGTCGGTCGAACTCAACGTCAGCGCTCCGTTCCATTGCCCGCTGATGAAGCCTGCGCAGGAGCGGATGGCCGCGGTACTGGCGGGCATCAACGTAAACCCGATGGCTTTTGGCGTAATCGCCAACGTTAACGCGCAAATCAATCGCGACTCGGCTCGCGTGGCGCCCCTGCTGCTGGAGCAGATAACCGCGCCGGTAAGGTGGGAAGAGTCGATGCATACCTTGACCGCGGCGGGCGTTACCAACGCGGTCGAATTGGGCGCGGGCCGCGTGCTGGCTGGACTGATGCGCCGGATCAGCCGCGATGTACCGGTGCATTCAAGCGAGGATCCGGCCTCGGTGGCAAACACCGTCAAAGCGCTGGGCGGAGCGCGGGCCTGACCCACGACCCCAACCGAAGCGGCTTGCCTGGCTGGATACAACTCCTTATGCTGGCGCCTTGCGCTTACCCAGTTCGCTGTGGCACAGATGCAGATGGAACGCGCGGGCCGCGGTTGAGCTTCACGCTCCCGCGCCAGGCGCAGGTGAGCGGGTCTGTATGGCTGCATCCGAAATGCTGCCCCAGGAGGAATTAGTTATCGATGGCTGCAGACGTTGAAAGCAGAGTCCGCGAGATCATCAGCGAGCAGCTCGGCGTGGCTGCCAACGAGGTCACTCCCGAAGCTTCGTTCATCGAGGATTTGGGTGCGGATTCGCTGGATATCGTGGAGTTGGTGATGGCGCTGGAGGAAGAGTACGGGATGGAGATTTCGGACGAAGACGCCGAGAAGATCCGGACCGTCAAGGATGTCGTTGACTATATTCAGGCGCATAAGAGCTGATTCATATAGACCCGGCCGGCCCTGGCGGGCCGCGCAGCGGTTTCTTCCATCCCGCCGCATATCACTCGCAAGGTCGCATCCATCTTTCGAATATCGCGTTGGCGCGCCCAAGGGCGCGCCCGGGGCGGCATCAGGATGGGAACGATAGTGGCGTCTTGAACTGACGATGCGGTGCCCGTTCTGCCGCCATGGCGGCAATCGCGTAATCGACTCGCGCCTGTCTGGCGACGGCACTGCTATCCGCCGCCGCCGCGTCTGCTCGGGTTGCAAACGTCGCTTCACGACTTACGAGCGCGTCGAGGAGATCACGCCGATGGTCATCAAGAAGGACGGCCGGCGCGAGCCCTACGACCGCCTCAAGATCATTGCCGGACTCAAGAAGGCCTGCGAGAAGCGGCCCGTCTCGATGGAGGTCATCGAGGACGCCGCTGACCGCGTCGAGGCCGCGGTGCTGGAGCGCGGCGGCAAAGAGGTGCCCAGCTCTTTCATCGGCGGCGCCGTGATGAAAGAACTGCACGAGATCGATCAGGTAGCCTACGTTCGCTTTGCGTCCGTGTATCGCTCATTCAAGGATATCGAAGAATTCATGCGCGAACTGGAAGACCTCATCAGCAGCCGGCGGCGCGAAGAGCAGACGTCACCGCCCCCGCCGCGCAAGGACAAAGACGGCGGCTCCGCTGCATAACCGGATGAAGTAATGTCGGCCGCCCAGGCTCCGCTCATTTCAAGATTGTGTCGAATGTTCGAAGCGGCCGTCCGCTAGGGCTTGATGGCGTCGCGCGTCGAGCAGCTATCGGATTTGCGCTTCATGCGCGAGGCCTTGGCGCAGGCCATGGCGGTGCTCGGCCGTACCTCTCCCAATCCCGCGGTTGGATGCGTGATCGTCAAGCAGGGCAGGGTGATAGCCCGCGCCGCGACCGCGTCGGGCGGCCGCCCGCACGCTGAACCGCAGGCGCTCGCGCTTGCGGGAAGGCGCGCCGCGGGCGCCACGGCCTACGTCACCTTCGAGCCCTGCGCTCATTTCGGGCATACGCCGCCGTGCGCCGACGCGCTGATCGAGGGCGGCATCAAGCGGGCCGTAATCGGGTGCCTCGACCCGTATCCGCCCGTCAGGGGACGCGGCGCGGCCAAACTGCGGCGGGCCGGAATCACGGTCAAAGTGGGCTTGATGGAGCAGGAGTGCCGGCAACTCAACGAAGGATTCATCACGCGGGTAACCAAGCGGCGTCCGTTCGTGTTGCTCAAACTGGCGATGTCGCTTGACGGGCGTATCGCGGCGCCCAATCCAGTCGGATGGATCAGCTCGGAGCAATCGCGCGAACTTGTCCATCGATGGCGCAACGAATGCGACGCGGTGATGGTCGGCGCCGGAACCGTTATCGCCGACAATCCCCGGCTCACCTGCCGGTTCAAAGGCGGGCGCGACCCGGTAAGAATCGTGGTTGACGCCGCGCTGCGCACTCCCGCGCGTGCGCATGTGTTCCATCTGCGCTCCCCCGCTCCGACGCTCTTCGTTACGACTCCGCGGAGCCTTGAACGCGCCCGGCGACTGTATTCCCGCCGCAATGTTGAGGTCGTGGCCGTGCCGGGCGACGCGGATGGCGTTGACCTGCGCGCCCTGATGCGCGAGCTGGCGGCTCGCGGTTTGTCGAAGGTGCTGCTTGAAGGTGGCGCGCATCTGGCCGGCGCCGCCCTGCGAGCGAAGGTGGTGGATCGGGTTGCGTTCTTCATGGCGCCGATGATTTTCGGCGCCGGCTTGCCTGCGGTTGAAGGCCTGCCGGCAATCCGCGCGACCGGCGCGATCAAGCTCGCTAACCTTAGCAGCAGAAGAGTAGGCGCCGATTTGCTGCTGGAAGCGGAACTGTCATGAAGGACTCCGGGTCGCGATTTCCGCTTTGGGCCTGTGCGGCCGGCGCCGCGTCGATGTTCGCCGTCGCCGCCGCGGTGGAGCGAGCGATGGGACGCAGTCTATGGGGAATCAGCGGGCAACCCGGCATTTGGTCAGGCGAGGTCAATAGCGAGCACAACTCGCAATACCTATTCGATCCCTACACGTTCAGTCACATAACCCACGGAATGCTCTGGTACGGATCACTCTGGCTGGTGGCGCGCAAGCTGCCGCCACGCGTGCGGATTTTGATCGCGATCGCAATCGAGTCGATGTGGGAGATGGTTGAGAACACCGACTTTGTGATTCAACGCTATCGCGCGGCGACCATCTCGCAGCATTATTATGGCGACAGCATAATGAATTCGATGTGCGACATTCTCGCGTGCGTCGCCGGACTGATGCTCGCCTACCTGCTTCCGGCGCGCCTGTCGATCGTATTCGTGGTGGTGCTCGAAATGACGTTGGCCTTGTGGATCCGCGATAATTTGGCGCTCAACGTCGTAATGCTTATCCACCCATTTCAAGTGATTCGTACCTGGCAAGCAGGCGGCTGATCCGCTCGCATCGCCCGCAGCATTGAAGCTGCCGGCACAATACCGCTCGCTTGCGTATCAATACTTCTGGTAATAGAGTTCGCGCTAAACTGTGGCCTATTCGGCCTATACAGGCGCAGGTTGCGCGAATGAAGGGAATGGAATGCGGAAGCCGACGTCTTTGACAATGACGCGACGACAATTTCTGCTCGCCGGAGGAACCGCGGCCGCGTGGGCTGTTCTGCACGGCCCAGCCGATCTGGCCATGGCGGCGGCGCAAGGCGCAGTTGACGAGTACGCCCTGCAAGTTGGCTATTCGGAGAGAGAGTTGGGGCCGTTCCGGCTGCGCACTCGCACCTATAATTCCCGTCTTCCCGGTCCCTTGATGGAAACGCGGCCGGGGCACACGCTGCGCATAAGGCTGACAAACAATCTGCCGGCAGATCCTGCCGCGTCGGTGCCGGCGGGAATCGACGCGTTCAACAACCCGCACGCGTTCAACACCACCAACCTCCATGTTCATGGACTCCAGGTGATCCCGCATCTGTTCCAGCCCTTGGGGTCGGTCGATCCGGCCGCGCCGCTGATCACCGTTACTTCCGGTCAGACCTTCGCCTACGACTTCCAACTGCCGGACGATCATCCCTCGGGTCTCTACTGGTACCACCCGCATTATCACGGCTCGGCTGGTGTTCAGGTTGTAAACGGAATGGCCGGGTTGATTCTCGTCAAAGGGCCGATCGATGACGTCCCGGAGATAGCAGCGGCTCGAGACGAACTCCTCGCGATCCAGAATCTCAAGATCGAGCTGCTCGATAAGTCCTCCGGCATTTGGGGCTTCGAGCCGCTCGCGTATCAGCCGGCGAGCGCGGGCGGCTACTCGCCTGAGACCAAGGTTGAGCTGATCACCGCAAACGGCAGGCCGGTGATGGTTATCGATCGCCGGGGCGCGAAACCGGTGGCGAAACGACTGCCGCTGCCGGTCTATAAAATGCGCCCGGGCGAGGTGATACGCCTGCGTATCCTCAACGGCACCGATGGAATCTTCCTTCCGCTGGCGCTGCCCGGGTTCGAGGTCTATGTAATCGGCCAGGACGGTATCAACCTGCTGAAACCCCAACGAGCCGGTGAAGATCCAAAGTCCGCCGTCCGGATGGCACCGGGGAATCGCAACGAGGTGCTGATTCGCGCGCCAATAAGACCGGCTCGCGCATCGCTGCAGGCCCTCGCGCAGATGCCGGCGGCGCGCGACCAGTTCAGTGAAGCAATGGGCGAAATGATGGCGCGGCCCGGCATCGACATCGCGGAGTTTGAAGTTGCCGGTGCTCCCCGGCGCATGGCGATCCCCGCGACACTGCCAACGCCGAGCCGCGAGTATCCGTTGATCGGCGACGCGGAGATTGTCGCGCGGCGCACTGTCACATTTTCAATGAAAACGGGCAGCAAAAGAATCATCGATGGCACCGAGTACCTGGTCGACGGCCAACTCTACCAGGAGGGAACGATCGACCCGAAAGTGAAACTCGGCACCGCCGAGGAGTGGAAGATCGTCAACAACTCCGACGGGATCCATCCGTTTCACATCCACGTGAATTCGTTCGAGGTGATCGGGCTGCCCTCGGATCCGGAGTACCGGCGCCTGCATGACACCGTCTGGCTGGCGCCGTTTTCGACAATCACGATGCGAACCCGATTCAAGACCTGGAAAGGAAAGAGCGTCTATCATTGCCATGTGCTGCCGCACGAGGATTCGGCAATGATCAAGAATTTCCTGATTTCGTAAATCTGCTTCGCATGTCCTCAAAAAAGCGCTGCGGGACCGGGCGACGCGCGCGATGGTTGAAAGCCGGCATGCTGTGCGCCGCCGCAGTCCTCGTGGTCTCCGGCACGGTGCGCGCACAGGAGCAGGGTCCGTGGTGGACCTGGTCTACCGCTGACGGCAACTGGGGCGGGTATCGCAACAAGCTTGCGGACTTCGGTTTCACCTTCTCGGGAACGACGGTGGTGGATCTTCAGGGTAACGTCTCGGGCGGCGAACGCAAAGCCTTTGCCGCGGCGGACGCGTCGCTGCTCGCGGTCGACGCGGACATGGCGCAGATCGCGGGATTGCGCGGGCTGCTTCTTCATGCGGAATTCGTGGCGAATGGTGGCCAGAATCTTTCCACCAAGAGCATCGGCAACATCCTTCAGGTAGGTACGGCCTTTGCCCAGGACGGATACTATCTCGGCCAGATGTATGCCCAGCTAAAGCTGTTCGACGATCGATTGATGGTCCAGGTTGGCCGGCTGACGACCGGGAATAATTTCGCCAGCTTGCCGGTGTTCAACGACTATGTGTCCTTCGGCGATAATCCGTTTCCGATCAGTCTCATCAACAATACCATTTATTTCACCAGTCTTCCCTCAGTGGAGTGGGCGGCGGTGGGAACGTTTGTGCCGGCGGACTCGATCGCATTCGCTGTGGGAATATACGGTACCAACCTGCCCTCGGGGCTGCCGTTCGCCTCGCAACACGGAATCGATTTCTCGTTCGACGGAAGCGGTGGTCCAATGGAAGTTGGTCAATTGACTTACAACCTTAACGGCGGACGAGATGACACGGGGCTGCCCGGTAGGTATTACCTGGGCGGGTTTTATTCCGGTGCGGACTACCCGGTATTGTCGGATGGGGGAACCAGAAAAGGAAATTATGGTTTCTACTTTGAAGCACAGCAGATGATTTACCGGTATGGTGGACCGGGCAGCGACGTCGGCTTCACGCCGTGGTTAGGCGTCACTTTCAGTCCGCAGCAGAGTACTAGCCAGCTGCCCGTGTTCGTACTGGCCGGCGCTGTCTATCATGGTCTGATACCGGGGCGCAGCGACGACAACGCGGCCTGCGCTTTTTACTATGGCAAGATCAGCGACGAGCTGCCTTCGATTACCGGCGAAAAGGTTTTGGAGGTCGATTATACCTGGTGGGCGACGCCATGGCTGGCCATAACTCCCGACGTGCAATACGTCCTCAACCCGAGCGGAGGCAGCAGCAGCGCCAACGCCCTTGTGCCCGGGCTGCAGTTCCAGATCCTGTTCTAGTGAGTTTGGTCGTGGACTTTCGTGTTCAGATTCCGTTAAGAGTTCTGGCCGCGGTCCTTGTCGTGATGCTTTGTAGCTTGTCTCGCGCCGCGTTAGCGCAGGCGTTGCGGTCCGATAAACCGGTGGCGCGCGAACAAACTTCAGGATCGGGCGGAATGGGCCGGCTCTATGTGTTTCGCATGGTTCGCTCCTTCGGCGCTCATATCGATGACTACGTGACGATCGATGGTGTTCCGATCCGAAGAGTCAGCCCCGGTTCGGGTTTTTATTGCGATATCAATCCCGGAAACCATGCAATCGGTGTGTGGCGTCACAAGAACCGGCCGCTCAAATTGTCGGTAGCACCCGGCCAGCGGCAGTATGTTTGCGTGATACTCCATCATCTGGGCGGTGTGGCACCCCGCGGCGGCGCGCTTACTTTCGATCAGGCGTTCGATATTCGATTGCTCGATCCAGGTTTCGGCGCGGAGCGGGTGCAGCAATATCGGATGACCGAGGCGAACTGCCAGCACGAGCCATAAGCGGCGTGGGCAGGGTCTCGAGGCCCGGTCGCTGGGAAAAGCCTCACGCCAATCCTCTCGCTGGTCAGGAGAGCACGTCTATCACGGGGTTTTTCATTGCGTACGCATCATGCAGAAACTCACCCTTTCGCGGCTGCTGAGAGTGGCTCGATCCTTATCGGCAGGACGAAATCGACCGTGCGGGGCAGCTTGCATATTTTGTCGTTGCATTCCTGGAACATGAGTTTGCCGTTTAGCTGCTGATCGCCGGGTTTTAAGTTGCCCTTCAGCAGCAGTGTGCCGTTGGCGCGAAAGCTGCCTGTATATACGGGAAGTGTTTCGCCCAGCGACGCGATCTTGACCGGCTGCGGCTTAGGGAATGTTAGCGCTTGATGCGACACCGAAGCGTCGTCGAATCGCAATGCCGTAGCGCTGTAGTTCTGCGGCAGCGGCTCGCCGTAAACGTGCCACGGTGGCTTTACCGAAAAGTCGACGGCGACGCCGAGTTCCTGTCCCGCGAACGCCTTAACAGCCGAAAGCTGGACGGCAGCTTCGACTTCATCGGCCCGGATTATGAGCTTGCGCCCGCTGCCAACGCCGAAATCTTTGAGCAGTAGTTCGGACGCGGTGGGGCGGTCGCGGAAGTCGTTGAGGAATTGTTTGTCAATTACTTTTCCATCCGGACCGATCAGGTACTGGCCCGGAAACGGGATGCCATAAAGGGGCAGGCTTTTGGGGATGTTGGTGTTGAGGATCCCATAGGCGCTAATCACGCGGCTGCCCCGATCCGACAGCAGGGGATACGCGATGTGATGCGCGGCGGCAAAGCGCGCCAGAATCTCAGGTGGATCATAGGTAATGGCCGCGAGCCCGATACCGTTTGCTTTCAGTGCTTCATAATCGGTTTGCAGCTCGACGAGCTGAGCGCGGCAATAAGGTCACCAGTCAGCGCTGCGCACGAATACTAGCAGCACTCCCTTGGGTTCGCTTACGTCATGCAGCGAGCGGGCGCGCCCGCTTTGATCGGGCAGCGAAAAGTCCGGCGCCGCCTGACCAAGCGCGATCCCGCTGCTCACGTTGCGATTCTGCAGGCGTTCAAACCAACTGAACAGGCCCCAGAGGGAAGCGCCGAGCACTGCAACGACGACAAATGCGCGCACAGCCCACCTCCTGGCCATGGATCTGCGTCTTACCGAAGAACCGTAACTGGCGGACTCAGCCGCCGCGATTCTATGACCTGGCGCCATTACCATTATGATCCAAATCACGAAGCGCCGATGCAACGAAAACGGCGGGCGCAACAACATATGCCCCAAGCAGGGCCGGTGGCGCCTTGCGCTGGCCGCGTACCGGAAGCCCAGGCCTTGACGTAGATAGTTAGGGACCTTATTATATGCGTTGAGATGAGCGCCGACTGGATCATACCGCGCGAGATTCCCTCCGACCGAACGCTGCGGGAGCTGTCGCAGCAGTATCGTGAAGCCGACCCCAGCGCGATCGAGACGTTGCTGACTTTGCTTAGAACGGCCGGCGAGGTTCACACCGCCATGGACCAGCGCTTTGCACGGCACGACCTTTCCCATGGGCGCTTTGTGGTCCTGATTATGCTTCACACCACGCCGGGCGGGGAGATGTGCTGCTCGGATCTGGCCGAGTCGGTCGGTGTGTCGCGCGCGACAATGACGGGACTTCTTGACGGCCTGGAACGTGACGATCTCATCCGCCGTGTCGATCATCCTGACGATCGCCGGCGAATAACGATTAGCCTGACTGCCGGTGGGCGCCGGTTTCTGGACGGAATGTTGCCCGATCACTTCCAGGCAATCGCGGATCTGATGACCAATCTGAGCGAGGTTGATCGCAAAAAGCTGCGCGAGTTGTTGGGCAAGATTCGGTCAAGTATGCCGGCCCTGCTAAAGCCCTAACAAAGAAGCTTTTTTTTGGGAATATTGTTAGGTTCCAAACAATCAGGTGGCTTATGGAAGTCAACAATACTTATCACACCCTCGATCGCGACGCCGGCCGCACCTATCCGGCCCTCGATCTCTTTGATGATCACGATCGATTCGTCGGCTACGACGATGATCAGGATCGCTCTTCCGAGGAGGGGATTTCCGACTCTGGTGCAGGCGGGCCCAGCCGGCGTTCGCGAGTGATCGGCGCCCTCCGGCATCGCCCGGTGCTGCTGGCCATGCTGCTCGTATCTCTGATTGTCCTGACCTTCGGTGGCTTCCGTCTCCGCAACTACATTGAGTCGTACGAAAGCACTGACGACGCGCAGGTGGACGCCCACATCAGCCCCATTAGTTCGCGCATCAGCGGGACGATTACCGGGGTTTACGTCGAGGACAACCAGCGCGTGAAGGCCGGCCAGCTTCTGGTGCAGTTCGATGTGCGCGATTACCAAGTCGCAGTCGAGCAGGCGCGGGCGCAACTTGCCCAAGCCTCCGCCGATGTCAATTCCGCCCGGCAGCAATACGCTTCGGCGCTCGCCAAAATCGGTCAGGCACGCGCTCGAAACTACGAGGCGCAGCGCGATCAACAGCGCTACTCGACCCTGCTGCGCCTGGGCGTTGTCTCGCAAGCTGAATACGATCAGTACCACGCCAACGCCGGGGTGCAGAACGCCGACGTTCAGGCCGACCAAGCCGATGCAGCCAGTGCATGGCGAACTATCGCATCGCACGAGGCGCAGCTCAAAGCCGCCCAGGCCCGTTTGGACCAGGCAATCCTGAACCTGGGTTATACGCGGATCACCGCTCCCGCCGACGGCATTATCGGCAAGCGCACCGGCGAACTCGGCCAACGCGTCGATCCGGGTCAAAGCTTGATGGCGCTGACGCAGGTTAACGACCTGTGGGTAACAGCAAATTTCAAGGAAACACAGCTTGCGCGGATGCATCGCGGACAACCGGTCACGATCCATGTCGATGCGCTGGGGCGCGACTTCGATGGCCGCGTTCAAAGCATGCCGGGGGCGACGGGCTCTCTATACAGCCTGCTGCCGCCGGAGAACGCGACCGGCAATTACGTGAAAGTGGTACAGCGCCTGCCCGTGCGAATTGTGTTTGACCCGGGCCAGAACCTCTCGCGGCTGCGCCCCGGGATGTCAGTGGAGCCCAGCATATGGCTGAATTAGCGCGCAAATCACAGCCGCACGCACACAAGCCGGATGCAGCCCGGGGCAACCGCGCTCCGCTCAATCGGCGGCAGGGCGGCGGCGCATCGGCGTCATCGGACCCGCCGGCAGCGGCGCCCCTAGGGAAGTCCCGGCACAATCCGTGGTTGATCGCGCTGACGGTTACGCTGGCGACCTTCATGGAAATCCTCGACACCAGCATCGCCAACGTCGCCCTGCCGCATATCGCGGGCGGTCTGTCGGCCAGTGTGGACGAGAGCACGTGGGTGCTCACTTCATACCTGGTATCCAACGCGATCGTGCTGCCGATGAGCGCGTGGCTGTCCACGATGGTCGGGCGCAAGCGCTTCTACATGAGCTGCGTGGCGCTGTTCACCTTGAGCTCTTTCATGTGCGGCCTGGCGCCAACGCTCTCGACCCTGATTATCTTCCGCATCCTGCAAGGCGCGGGCGGAGGCGGCCTGCTGCCGAGCGAGCAGAGTATCCTGGCCGATACCTTTGCGCCCGAGAAGCGCGGCATGGCGTTCGCGATCTACGGAATGGCGATTGTGCTGGCACCGGCCATCGGCCCAACGCTGGGCGGATGGATCACCGACAATTACGATTGGCGCTGGATTTTCTTCATCAACATTCCGGTTGGAATCGTTTCCCTGCTGCTGAGCCACCGGATGGTTGAGGATCCGCCACATCTGACGCGGGAGCGCCAGCTCGCGCGCCGGCGTGGGATGCGCATTGACTTCATGGGGCTGGCGCTGCTGGCGCTGACCTTCGGTCCACTGCAGGTGGTGCTGGACAAGGGTGAAGAGGACAACTGGTTCCAATCGCACTTTATCGTGGCCTTCGCGGCGATCGCTGCGATCGCCTTCGTGGTCGGCGTTATCTGGGAGCTTTATCACAAGGATCCAATCGTGGACCTGCGGTTGTTCAAGAATCGCAGCTTCGCGGCATCCGCGTTCATGATGTTCGCGCTTGGATTCATGCTTTACGGCACCACCGTTTTGCTCCCCGAGTTCGTGCAATTACTGATGGGCTATACCGCTCAGGATGCGGGGATGATGCTTTCGCCGGGCGGCCTGGTGATTCTCGTATTGATGCCTGCGGTGGGAATGATGTTGTCGCGAATCGATGCCCGATGGTTGATCGCGTTCGGCTTCACCACCATCGCATTGTCGCTCTATCACATGACCGGCATCAATCTGGAGATGAGCTGGCAACACGCCATGATGTTGCGTGTGTACCAGTCCATAGGGCTGGCCTTCCTGTTCGTGCCGATCAATACCATCTCCTACGCGGGTGTCAGAGCTGAGAAGAACAACCAGGTATCGGGGCTGATGAACCTGATGCGGAACATAGGCGGCAGCGTCGGTATTTCGCTCAGCGGGGCGATGGTTACCGAACGCGGCCAGTTCCATCAGCATCAGTTGATTCAGAACGCGACCGCATACGATCCGCAGATGCGCGCCGCTGTCCAGGGCTTGGGGCAAACGCTGCAGCATGCAGGGCTCAGCGCGCCGGACGCGCTCCATCAGGCTTATGGAAGGGTTTACCTGGCGCTGCAGGCGCAGGCGCAAACGCTCGCATACATCGACACCTTCTGGATGATGGCGGCCGCCGCCGCATGCCTGGTGCCGCTGGTCTTGCTGCTCAAACGAATCGAACCGGGCAAGGCAGCGGCAGGCGCCCACTAGGCCGGCCGCGCTTCCGGTGGCAGTTCGTCAGTGCCGCACCGCGCGCGACTCCACCTCGGCCAGACGGCGGGTGAGGAAACGCCGTTCGGGCTCCGCCGTTACCAGAGCGAGGGCTCGGGAATAGGACTCCGCCGCTTCGTTCCATCGCTCCAGGCGCCGCAGCAGGTCCGCGCGCGCCGCCCACATCAGATGATAGCCGTCGAGATCGTTACGCACCCGGATCGACTCGATCATCTGCAGGCCTTCGGCAACGCCCGATGCCATCGCGACCGCCACCGCGTGATTCAGCTCGATGACCGGAGATGGCCGAATCCGCATCAGGTACGCATACAGCGCCTCGATCGCGCGCCAATCCGTATCCGCGGCTTGCGCGGCGCGCGCATGTACGGAAGCAATCGCGGCCTGGATCGCGTAGGGTCCCGCCGGTCCGGCGGAAAGGGCGGAATTGACCAGCGCCACGCCCTCCTCAATCTGCGCGCGATTCCATTTGGTGCGGTCTTGATCCTCCAGCAGCACGATTTCGCCTTGCGGGGTGGCCCGTGCGGTACGCCGCGAATCCTGCAGCAGTAGCAGGGCCAACAATCCGCGCGCTTCGGTGTTGTCGGGGATCAATTCGCACACGATACGTCCCAGACGGATCGCTTCAGTGCACAGGTCCGCGCGCACCAGGGTGTCGCCGTAGGTCGCCGCGTAGCCTTCGTTGAATACCAGGTAGATGACCGCCATCACGGCGTCGATACGGTCGGGCAGCACTTCGGGCGGCGGGATTTCATAGGGGATGCGGGCCGAGCGGATCTTGCGTTTGGCGCGCACCAGACGCTGCGCCATCGTGACCGACGGCACCAGGAATGCGCGGGCGATCTCCTCCGTGGTGAGTCCGCACAACGTGCGCAGTGAGAGCGCCACCTGTGCTTCCGCGGAAAGCGCGGGATGGCAGCAGGTGAAAATCAGGCGCAGACGTTCATCAGGCACGCCATCGCCCATAGGGTGGTTCTCCTCGGGCGCGGCGTCGCCCTCAATCATGCGAATCAGCTCGTCGCGCCGCTGCGCGAAACGCGCCTGACGCCGAATTCGGTCGATGGCCTTGTGCCGAGCCGTACCGATTATCCAGGCGCGGGGATTGTGCGGGATGCCTTCGCGGGGCCATTGCTCGACCGCGGTTGCAAACGCCTCCTGGGCGGTTTCCTCGGCCAGATCGAAATCGCCCAGCACGCGGATGAGGCTGGCGACGATCCGTCCGAATTCCTCGCGGTAGAGTTGCTCCAGCATTGGCGCAGTCATGGCCGGCGGCCCAATACGAGCCTAACGTATCGGGCCGCCATAGCTCCATCGGTTGGCTACATATCGACCTTTCCCACCGGTCGCACTTCAACCGAGCCATGACGCGCGCTCGGGATTCGCGCTGCGATCGCGATCGCCTCGTCCAGGTCTTTCGCTTCAACCAGATAGTATCCGCCCAATTGCTCCCGGGTCTCTGCGAACGGCCCGTCGGTGGTCAGCGTCTTGTTGTCACGCACCCGTACCGTGGTTGCGGTGGTGGTGGGCTCCAGGCGGTCGCCGGCCTTGAACTTGCCCGACTTCACGATGTCCTGTGTGAATGCCATGTAGTCCTTCATCAACTTTTCCATCTCCGCCTTGCCGGGCCGAATCGCCTCGTCCGCATAAATCAGCAGCATGTATTGCATTGTTCCTACCTCCTGCGGGGTTATCCGCATTTTTCATCTATAGTCGAACGCAAAGCCGGCGGATCGACAGGGTTAAGCGGGAAATCCCGCTCACTGAGGAAGCAACGCCGGTGCGCTGGTTACGGTTTTCAAGTGGTGATAAGATTCAGATTCCTATGATCGAGCCCGAACTTGAAGAAGCTTTTGATCGGATCCGCGCCGGCAAGATGGTGGTGCTGGTGGGGCCTTCCGGTGAGGGCGACGTGGTGATGGCCGCCGAGAAGGTTATCCCCGAGCATGTCAATTTCATGGCCCGCTACGCGCGCGGAATTGTTTCGGCGGCTATCCCTGAACGCCGCCTGCGTGAGTTGCGTATCCCGCTGCTGCCGCACAGTTCGCCCGAAGATGCGGTCCAGACCGTCGGCGCGTCGGTGGAGGCGCGCCAAGGCACGACGACCGGTATTTCGGTCAGCGATCGGGCCAAGACTATCCAGACTATAGCGTCGGACCAATGCGGTCCCGACGACATCGTCATGCCCGGGCATGTGCCGCCCCTGATGGCTCTGCCCGGCGGTGTTCTGATGCGAATCGGACGCGGCGAGGGCGCGGTTGACCTGGTGCGGATGGCCGGGATGCGCCCGTATGCCGCGCTGTGCGAGGTCCTGCGCGAGGACGGCTACTCGGCTCGACTACCCGAATTGCGCGAGTTCGCCCAGGCCCATTCGCTGCCCTTGGTTACCACTGAAGGGTTGGTGGAATACCGCCTGACCCACGAACTGCTGGTGCAGCGTGTAGCCGACGTTCCTTTCCCGACCGTCGAGACCGAGATGCGCGCGATCGTTTATCGCAACATCGTGGACGGCCGCGAGCATCTGACCCTGGTCAAGGGCGACGTCGGCGGGGGGCGTCCGGCGTTGGTACGGCTGCATTCGGAATGTCTGACCGGAGACGTGTTCACCTCCCAGCGCTGTGACTGCGGTGATCAACTCAAAAAATCACTAAAGCAGATCTGTGCCGCCGATGCCGGCGTGCTGATTTATCTTCATCAGGAGGGCAGGGGGATCGGGCTGGGCAACAAGATCCGCGCCTACGCGCTGCAGGATCGCGGCCGCGACACGGTTGAAGCAAACCTCGAGCTGGGCTTCAAGGAGGATCTGCGCGACTACGGAATCGGCGCCCAGATCCTGCGCGATTTGGGGGTCGGCACCGTCAAGCTACTGACCAACAATCCGCACAAGCTGGAGAGCCTGGCCAGCTACGGAGTCCAGGTAGTTCATGTGCCGCTTGAGGTTACGCCGCATCCGAGCAATATCGAATACCTGCGGACCAAGAAGGAAAAGCTGGGGCATCTGCTGTCAGAGCTCAAACTGCTGGGCTGACCGCAGGATCGCATCCTCCCCGGCCTAAGCAACATTGTGGTGCTAATGTGGGACTTAGAACCGCCGGGCGCGACCTCGCGCTGAAAACGCTCTACCAGATGGATATGGTTGGCGACCGCTCCGCGGACAATCTGCGTTCGCTGCTGGCCGCGATGCCGGCGGACCCGCGCGCCAGAGAGTTCGCCGCGCGGCTGGTGCAGGGCGTCGGCGCGGATCTTGAACATCTGGATCAACGACTCGCGCAGGTAATAACCAACTGGTCGATCGGACGCTTGTCTCGAATCGATCACAACATCCTACGGCTGGCGGCGTGGGAGTTGCTGTATCTCGAGGACGTTCCGGCCCGGGTCACGATGGACGAGGCGATTGAACTGGCCAAACGCTACGGCGACCGCAACTCGGGACAATTTGTCAACGGCGTGCTCGACATGCTGGCTGAACGCGCCGGGCTTAAGCACAAGGGTGATCACGATCTTGCCGAGGCCAAGGAATAAGCTCCAAATCGCGGCGCTGATGCTTGCGCTGGTGGCCGCCGGATGCGGCTACACGTTCTCCTCCGCGGATTCCCTGCCCCCTAGCGCGCATACCATCTACGTGGCGAAATTCGGCAATGTCACGAGCGTGACCGGTATCCAGGACGTCTTCATGCGCTACATGAAGGATGAAATCGCCCGGCACGATCGGCTCCGCCTGGTCGATGACCCGAACATCGCGGACCTCGAGCTTACTGGTACGATCGCGGGCGCGGAGCCGTTTCCGGCGGCGTTGAACGCGGTGGGCGAGCCGACCATCTACAACCTCAACCTGCAGGTCAATGCGACCCTATTCGATAAGAAGACGAACAAGGTGCTGTGGAACGGGCAGAATATCACGTCGCAACAGCAGTACGCGGTGGTGCCGCAGGCGGTGCTGGTTACCTCGCCGCAGTTCTTGCGGCACAATTTCCGCTCCTCGGATATCTCTCAACTGACCGATTCGCAGACCCAGATTACGCAGGGTGGCGTCGCGCGCCAGGAAGCCATGACCCAGGTGGCGCAGAACGTTTACGCCGGGATGGCGAGCGGGTTCTAGGCCGGCGCCCCGATGCCTTCCGAGAACACGCTGGCCTTCCTCTCCCAACTTGAGGCCAGCAAGGCGTTGATGCCGGCTGTGATTCTCATCGCCGGCCCGCAGCTCTTTCTCAAGGAATACACGCTCGACGCCTGCCGTGAGGCGCTGCGCGGGCCGGGTCGCGAGTCACAGTCGTTCCAGGTCGGGTCGGGCGGCGATTTCGGCGCGGTGCTGGAGGCGATTGCGGCGCCCGGCCTGTTCTCTGCTGCGACTATCGCGATCTGCCGGATCCTGCGTGCGCGCGCCGTCACCGACGACGACGTCGAGGTGCCCGAGACCCGCGGCTCGCGCGGCTCCGATGACGCGAGGCTGGCGCGCGCGATCGAGCTGGCCAAGGCACCGTCGCATCTGATCCTGCTTTACGAACGCGACAGCGCGCCCGCCAAAGTGCAGCGCCAGGTCGAAAAAGCCGGACTGGTAATCGTCTGCAACAAGCCCTTTGAAAGCCAACTTCCTCAATACGCGACGCTGTTCGCGCGCCGGCTCGGTTTGAAGATCAATTACCTCAGCGCCGAGACCCTGGCCGAACGCTACGGCACCAATCTGGCCGCGATGCACAACGCGCTGGTCCTGGCGGCAATTGCGGCTGCACGGGAAAAGCCCGATGATTTTCTGCGCTCGGCGGCGGGCGCTGCGGATTTGGGCGGCGATTTGTTCCAAATCTCGGAGAGCCTCAGCGGCGACTTGCCGCTGCTTGCGTTGGCGATGATCGACCGCGCGGTTGCGGTCGGGCGCGATCCCACTGAACTGCTCGCGGTCGAAATCATTCCGGCGCTGCGCCGGCTGCTGATTGCCGCCGTGCTCGGGATGCAAGGGCAGGGGCCGGCGGAAATCGCGATGGAGATTTCGATGTCGCCCCGCAGCCCGCGCCTTACGGCCATCACCAACGCCGCCCGGCGCCTCGGATTGCGCCGTCTGGCGCGCGTCTATCGCGAGGCGATCGAACTGGACGCGAACTTCAAGAATGGAATGGTCAAGGAACGCGAGCAAGCGCTGTCCGGTTTGCTGGCTCCGCTGCTGTTGGACGATTCGCGCGCCGCACGATCATAAAGCCCGTGAGCACGAGCAGATGGATGAAGACGCCCCAAGGCGATCCCTTTGCTTGTTCGCCGTTCATCCGATCCCCTTCCTGGCAGCGCGGGGCTAGGCGGCGCCGGCGGCTTGGGTTGCGCGATGCCCGCGGGGGGCCAGAAACGAACGCGGCTTGCGCATCGCCAGGAAGCGGCGCTCGACCAGCCGGTAATGGATCGCGGCGACGGCGATCGACATGAGTGACACCACCGCCAGCACCGCAAGGTAGCGGCGCGATTCGATATAGTCGGCGTAAAAGCCCAGGCGCGATTCCAGCGCCACCAGCAGCGGCGCGTGAAACAGATAGATGCCGTAGGAGATCCGTCCGATCCCCACCAGCGGCGGCGCCGCCAGGATGCGCCCGATCCAGCATTGGGGCCGCAAAAAAATCGCCGCCAGCAGCGTGCCCGACGCCAACGCCATCGCCGTGTAGCCGAAAGTGCTCTGGCGCCATCTGTATTGCGTGACCCATGCGATGCACACCACGGCCGTCATCAGCGCCAGCGTCGGAAACATCGGCGCGGCCCGCAGCCGGCGCCAGAAGCTCTGCAGCCGCCCCTCGCGCATCAGCAGCGCCAGTGCGCATCCGATCAGGATCGCGTCGATCCGGGTGTCGGTCGCGTAATGGATCCTGAAATACGACGCCTGCGAGGGCGATCCCAAATGCCCCCAGTTCATGAACGTGTACCAGCCGGTGCGATAGAAGAGCACGATCAGAATCGTGCCGAGCGCTATGCGCAGCGCTCGCGCGCCGCCCCATCGGCGAAATACCAACGACCACGACAGGTAGAAGTGCTCCTCCACGCACAGCGACCAGAAGTGACTTAAGCCCTGGGGCCAGGCCGTCGTCGCGGCCATCCACAGGTTGAGCGTGTAGGTCAGCAGCAGCGGCCAGATTTTTCCGGGCGCATGGATACTGGCCGCCGTCCGGCTCCCAAACAGGTACGAGCCGCCAAATACAAGCAGCAGCGCGGTGCAATAAGCCGGCAGCAGACGCAAGCCGCGCGAGCGGTAGAAGTAACCAAGGTCAACGCGGCCGGTCTCCTCGAATTCGACCGCCAGGATCCAGGTGATCAAAAAGCCGCTCAGGATGAAGAACATGTCCACCCCGTACCAGCATCGGCTGCGCACCGCCTCCAGCCATGGATGGCCGGCGGGCGCGGGCACGTGGAAGAAGATGACGGCCGCGATGCAGACCGCGCGCAGTCCGTCCAGGCTTGGAATGTAACTGTGCTTGCGTGCGATCGGAACAGCGCGGTCGCTATGACCGGCATCCGGGGTCATTGCGCTATTGTAAGCCAACCGACGCCGCCGCGCAGCCATCGACGCAAACCATGACGCGTGGGAGTGCCGCAATTCCTACTTCCCTTTTGGCACCGGCCGCGCAATGCTGGAGATAAGCACCCGTAATTTGAGCTCTGACTGAAAAGAAGCATACGATGCCAGCCGGAGAAACCGGACCGCAAGAAAAAAAAGGCGGACCTCAGAGTCAGCTTCCCAGCAACATCTGGCTGTGGTGGCTGATTCTCACCGGGCTGATGGTGTGGAACATACTCGCGTTGTGGCCGCACGGCCCGCAGCTTGCCGATATTCCATACTCGACCTTTCTGGACCAGGTCCGTGCCGGCAACGTGTCCAAGGTGCATATCGTCGGCGACCGCATCACGGGCGCGTTCGAAAAGCCTATTCTGTGGCCCAAGCCCAAGGCGCTGGCTGCGTCCAAAGCGCAGCCGCAGCCCTCGGCATCTCCCAAGACTGAAAGGGTCAAGGTTCCGCCGTTCTTCTCAGCTGAGCAAAGCGAGCCCGCTCCCATCACCTACAGTGGATTTCGCACCACGTTTCCCACCGCGGTCGGCGACCCCGGCCTGATGCCGCTGTTGGAAAGCCGCAAGGTGGTGGTCGAAGTGTCGCCGGCCTCGGCGCCCTGGTTCCTTAACCTGCTGCTGGAATGGTCTCCGATGCTGTTCCTGATCGGGTTTTTCTGGTGGATGGCGCGGCGGTCCGCTCAGAGCCAGTCCGGCATGTTCGGCATCGGACGCGTCAAGGCGCGGCGCTACAGCAGCAGCGAGCAGCCAAAGGTCACCTTTAACGACGTGGCAGGAGCCGACGAAGCCAAGGCTGACTTGCAGGAAGAGGTCGACTTCTTGCGCCATCCGAAAAAATACCACGACCTCGGCGCGCGCATCCCCAGGGGCGTGCTGCTGGTCGGCCCCCCCGGGACCGGCAAGACGCTGCTGGCGCGCGCGGTGGCGGGAGAAGCCGGTGTTCCCTTTTTCAGCCTCAACGCGTCGGAATTCGTGGAGATGTTCGTCGGAGTAGGGGCCAGCCGGGTGCGCGACCTGTTCCGCCAGGCCAAGGAGGCCGCGCCCGCCATTGTATTTATCGACGAACTCGACGCGGTGGGCCGCCGCCGCGGCGCGGGACTCGGCACCGTCAACGACGAGCGCGAGCAGACGCTCAATCAGATGCTGGGCGAATTGGACGGCTTCGATCCGCAATTCGAGGTCATCATCCTGGCCGCCACCAATCGGCCCGACGTGCTCGATCCGGCCCTGCTGCGCCCGGGCCGCTTCGACCGCGAGGTGGTGGTGCCGCTGCCCGACCGGCGCGGCCGCGAGGGTATTCTGCAAATCCATACGCGCAAGCTGCAGCTCGCGCCCGATGTCAACATCCAAATCATCGCCAACACCACGATCGGAATGAGCGGGGCGGATCTGGCCAACCTGTGCAACGAAGCCGCACTCGCGGCGGCGCGGCATGATCGCACCGTCGTCTCAATGGCGGACTTCGAGGAGGCGCAGGACAAGATCAGACTGGGCGCGGCGCATCCCCAGCTCATCGATCCGTCGGAGCGCCGCGTGGTTGCGTACCACGAATCCGGGCACGCGGTGGTCGCGTGGCTTACGCCTGCGGCGGACCCTGTCCATAAAGTTACCATCGTGCCGCATGGACAGGCGCTCGGCCTGACCGAACAGATCCCCGGCGAGGAACGCCACAACCTGAGCTATTCGTTCCTCAGGGCGCGGTTGGCAGTGATGCTTGGAGGGCGCGCCGCGGAGGAAATCGCAATCGGCGAGGTGACCACTGGAGCCGAAAACGATCTGGTCGAAGCAACCCGCCTGGCGCGCCGGATGGTCACCCGCTGGGGGATGGGCAAGCTGGGTCTGGCCGCATTCAAGACCGACGAGCAGCAGCCCTTTTTGGGTTATGAGATTTCACAGGGCCGCGACTACAGCGAGAATACTGCCGCGCGGATCGACGAGGAAGTGCGGGAGCTGCTGGAAGACACCCATCAGGACGTGATTCGCCGCCTGACCGGCGTGCGCGATCGATTGGATCGACTTGTCAGCGCATTGCTGGAGGAAGAAACGGTGGGCGCCGAGCAATTGCTGCGCATCCTCGGTCCCCGCCCGGCGCAAATACCCGCCCAGACAGACGGACGAGCCGTCCCGCCCGACGTGCCCAAGCATTGATCGCGCCCGCAATTGGCTGGCAACGGCTTTCGAAATTGCGCGGCCAGACTAATATATCGCCGCACAAACACTTTCTGTCTCACAGCCCAACCGCGAAATTATCTATGTTCTTGTCGACGGCAGGTAGGCCCCGGCCGCGGGCGCAGGCTCGCCTTCAGCCAGCAGGCCGGTGATAAAAGGTCTGAGATTTCGGCTTGGGTCAGCCCGACGCGGCCTGCGCTTTGACGCGGTTGAGCGCAAGCGCCAGACGCGAGATCTTGCGTGAAGCGGTATTGCGATGAATTACGCCCTTGGTGGCCGCTTTGCCCAACACCTTCATCGCTTCCTGCAGAGCCCGGGCCGACCGCTCGGCGTCGCCGCTGCCCACCGCCTCCTGGGCGTTTTTGACCGCGCTATGCACATGAGTTTTAACGGCGCGATTGCGCAGCTTGCGTTTAAGGCTGCGGCGATGGCGCTTGATGGCCGACGGATGTACTGGAACGTGTGGCATATCGAGTGCAGAAGGCTAACAATGCAATCCCGCCCAGTCAACGGCCCCACTGCCACAACAGTTTTCACTCTTTCAGCGCCGGCCTCCGTGCCGGCCTTCCTTGAGTTGTGCTCTGGCCGAATTCTCTGCGAGTGGAGTGCTTGAACAAATAGGCGGGGCGGCGGTCGAGCTCAACCACCCTTCACCTCATTCCACAACGCATCGATCTCCTCCGCACTCAGGCGCGCAAGGTCGCGCTGCGAGGCCGCGGCGCGCGCTTCAACTTTCTTAAAGCGATGGATGAATTTCTCGCAGGCCCGGCGCAGGGTTTCCTCGGCGCTCCATCCCACGAATCGGGGCGCGTTGGCCAGCGCCAGCAGCGTGTCGCCTAATTCCTCGGCGATAGCATTGTTCCCGGCTCCGGCGTCCAGCGCGGCCAGCGTCTCGTCCACTTCTTCACGCACCTTGGCCAGCACTGCGCGCAGGTCCGGCCAATCCATTCCGGCCGCACGGGCCCGCTCGCCCAACTTCTCGGCCCGTACCAAGCCCGGCAGATGATGAGCCACACCGTCGAGTGCGGAATTCAAACCGGCGCGGGCGCGCTCCGCTTTCTTGGTCTCCTCCCAGCGCTCCGCGACCTCCTCGGCGGTAGCGGCGCGATCTTCGGCAAAGACGTGCGGATGCCGACGGACCAGCTTTTCATGCGCATGCGCCAACATCGCGGCCAAATCGAACCGGCCCTGTTCACTCGCGATTTCAGTCTGCAGCAAGACCTGCAGCGTCAGGTCGCCAAGTTCGTCAGCCAGCCCGGCGCCGTCATCCGATTCGATCGCAGCCAGGGTCTCGTAGCTCTCTTCGATGAGATACTTTGAGAGGGTGGCGGGAGTCTGCACCCGATGCCACGGGCATTCGCGCCGCAACCGGCGTATGACTTCCGCCAGCTGAATGAATTGCCGCGCCGCCTGATGCCAATCGCTGTCGTTCATGAGCCCACTGTAACAGAAACAAGGCTCATAGCTCATGCGCCGCGTCCTTCGATCACGTCAAGAGAATTTTTCGGGAGAAGCTTCGGCGGCTCCGGTGTCTTGGGTTTGCGCACATTGATAGATCGACCGACAGAAGGATTTCCTCCAATCTTTCATTCAACGCAACTTCCCAAACTTGTGCTATCGTGCGGCCTGCGGCCCGGTACTTGACGCTTTAACCGCGGAGGGCGAGGCCATGAAGGTAGAGATCACCAGCATCGAGCCGGTATTCGACGGGGTCGAGTTCGGCGCTGCCGGGGCTTATGAAAAGGTGACCGGGCGCATCCGCGGTGCGGTGGACCCAAGCCATCGCCTCAACGCCGGCATCGCGAATATCGAACGCGTGCCGCGCAATGCCGCCGGGATGGTGGAGTATTGCGTGGACTTCCACCTGCTCAAACCGGTGGACATGCGCCGGCACAACGGCCGCATCTTTTACGATGTGCTCAACCGTGGGTTGAAGCTTGCCTTGAGCGCAATGAATGACGCTCCGGCGAGCAACGACCCCCGCTGCGCCGCCGACGCTGGCAACGGTTTCCTGATGCGCCAGGGATACGTCGTGCTGTGGAGCGCATGGCAGGGCGACGTCGCGCCGGGGGAGGGGAGGATGCTCGCCGGTCTTCCGGTCGCGACCGATAACGGCACGCCGATCGTCGCCCTCAATCGCGACGAATTCATCTTCAACCACGATCGCAATCCCGCCCGCGCCCCGCTCAGCTATCCCGCTCATAGCATGGATCAGGCGCAGGCCGCGTTGACGGTCAGGCAGCGTGAGCGCGACCAGCGGGCTCCGATCGCTTCGGACGCATGGCGCTACCGATCCAACAAGTCGATCGAAATCACGCGGCCGGCGAACTTCGATGCGGGCGCGATCTACGAGTTCATCTACCCGGCGCGCGATCCGATCGTGATGGGTCTGGGTATGGCGGCCATCCGCGACGTGGTTGCGTTCTTCCGCCGCCGCGGCGCCGACGACGACGGACGGCCCAATCCGCTTAGCATCGATCGCGCCGCGCCGCGTATCGCTCATGCCTACGCGTTTGGCATGTCACAGTCGGGCCGCTTTCTGCGCGATTGGCTGTGGCATGGATTCAACGAGGATCTCAACGGTTCGATGGTGTTCGACGGCGTCATCCCCAGTCTGGCCGGCTCGCGCAAGACGTTCACTAATTTTGCCTTCGCGCAACCCGGCCGGTTCTCCTGCCAGCACGAGGATCACCTGACGCCGGGCGACCAGTTTCCGTTCACCTACGCGACCCGCTTCGATCCGATAAGCGGCGCGACCGACGGCATCCTGGCGCGCTGCCGCGCGTCGAACACGTGCCCCAGGATTATGCAGACCGACAGCAGCGGCGAATATTGGCAGGGCAGGGCGTCGCTGGTCACCACCGACGAGGCGGGCCGCGATATCGAGCTACCCGCCAACGTGCGCATGTATCTGTTCTCCGGCACCCAGCATGGCGGGCGCTTCGCCACCGCGGTCTTCCCGTTCTCTCTGCATCCGGGAAACCCGGTGGAGATGAGCCCGGCTCATCGCGCGCTGCTGGTCGCGCTGGACAGATGGGTCAGCGCCGGAGTCCCGCCGCCGCCGAGCAGCTATCCGCGCAGCGCCGACGGAACTCTGGTGCCCGCCCGCTCGCTCAATTTTCCCGCGATTCCCGGCGTTGCTTACGACGGTATGTTGAACGAACTGTGCCAGGTGGACCACAGCGTTCAGCCCCCGCGCGCCGATTCCGGGCGCAGGTACGCCGTGATGGTGCCCGCGGTTGACGCCGACGGCAACGAGGTTGGCGGCGTGCGCTTGCCCGAGATCGCGGCTCCGCTCGGCACCCATACCGGATGGAATCCGCGGCGCGAGGGTTTCGCCGCGCCAGAGCTGGCGCTGCTGGGTTTTCATATCCCGTTCGCGTCGACCCGGGCCGAGCGGCAAGCGTCAGGCGACCCCAGGCCGTCGCTCGAAGAGCGCTACGCCAGCCACCAAGCATACGTCGAGGCGGTAACCCGCGCGGCCCGCGAACTGTGCGAAGCGCGAATGCTGCTGGGGGAAGACGTCGAACACTACATAGAATCAGCCCGCCGCCGCGCAAAGCACTTCGGCAAAACATAAGCGTTCGGCATGGGCTCCGGGTGGGGCGGGCCGCCGCGCCCGCCATCTAACGCGCGCTCGCAGCCCACGCTGCACAGGTTTTCTAGCCTCCAGCCACGACTCCGGGCAGCCTGTTCTCCGCGGTATTTCAGTTTGTCATTCCGACCAACCGAGCGTCAGCGAGGGCAGTGGAGGAATCAACGCGAAGCGATTCTTGTCTGCTCTGCGTCCCAGGGCTTGGCACCGGCAAAATGATAGGTTCCGGCGCGGATGACGCGCTGGTACATCATCGGTAAGATTCGCGCCAGGTCTATGTTGTCGCCGCCGGCCGGCACCGGTAACCAAAGCTACATAAAAATGAAAAGACAAAAAACCGCAATGCAATATCGGCTAAGCGCTGATCATAAAAAGTGGGCGGGGCCCCGCAGGGTCGTCTGTCGTTGAAGAATCAGCAAACTATTGGCAATTCAAGAAGGTAAGAGTCAGGTGGACCGCCGTGCCCGCCATCTAATGCGCGGGCGCAGTCCGCGCTGCACAGGTTTTCTAGCCTCCAGCCACGACTCCGGGCAGCCTGTTCTCCGCGGTATTTCAGTTTTGTCATTCCGACCAACCGAGCGTCAGCGAGGGCAGTGGAGGAATCAACGCGAAGCGATTCTGTCTGCTCTGGTTCCAGACAAATCGCTTCGCGTTGACCCCTCGGCTTCGCCCGCCGACGCGCACTTGCGATAACGAATGACATGCCGATATAGTCATTCTTTCGTTTCGGGTGAGTAGTCGGACTTGAACGGGTAAGGTCCCCATGAAGACTCACGACCCATATCGGGAACCTATAAACACTCCCATTGGCTCTGGGCTCAGGACGGGCTTCCGACGACCTCGAATCCGTGGCGATAGCCAACGATGGTTCACCCTGTTGGTGTTCGGGTTCTTTCTCGGAATATTGATCGCCGCCGTATTTCTGCTGCGATAGAGTCCAGCGTAATTAGGACACGCCGCACTTCAACTTAGGACACTCAGCCCCGATTCAGAGACAGTGCCTACGAGCGGCCTTGACGGCGCGGCATCTGCCGTGCCAAGCAAGGCGCATGGCAGTCCCAGAAAGTGGGGATTAGGTTGATGTTTACTCTTGACCCCACGAAGTTGAATAATGCCGTCGATCATAGAAGGCACGGCGACAATTATGCTTGCATGCAAGTCAGGCGTTCGGTATCTGGCCTACCCTTCAGCCAACGAATGCGAAGGCTATTCGTAATGCTGCAAGTCTGGATTGACGATAGCGGAACCGATCAAGAACCGGCATTCGTTCTCGCCGGATACGTTGGTCGTGTCGGTCCTTTAGAATCTTTTGCTGACGATTGGCAACGGCTTTTAAAAGAGCGCCCTGTACTTGATTATGTAAAAGGTGAAGAGGCGCACCATCGGCGTAATCAATTCCAAGGGTGGCCTATTGAGCAGCGGGACGCTCGGTGGAGTTGCGATTTATTCGCCTTATTAATAAGTACAGGTTGGCCCCTGTTAAGGCGTGCGTTCGGTTCGATGATTTTAAAGCTGTACTGGCGCAAAATCGGGGGCCATTTAAGGAGCCTAGCTACTTCGCTCTTGCTGAGATTCTCATTGGCGTAATAGGCACGCTGCGCCTTCAACCTCAAAGAGAAAAAGTCGAGTTCTTCTTTGATGAAGACCTCGTTTCACAACAAGAACTGAAAGACGCCTATGGCACTTTAAAGCGCATACTACCGCCCCAAGACGCTGGTCTTATAGAGAACGAACCGTTGTTTCGAGACGACAAAGCTTACATGCCTCTTCAAGCGGCCGATTTGTTTGCGTGGCATGTTAGGCGGGAGTTGTTTGAACGGGAACGGGGGGCAAGGCTTGAAACACCCTCGTGGAAAGCCTTATGTCAAGCCAAAATCTTGGATTGCAGCATGGATCGACAAGACATGGCGGAAATAGTAGAACAAATGACCATTCGCTGGCTAAGACACTTGCCAAAAAGTAAAGCGAGGCTGAACGATGGCGGATACACTTAAGGTCCAGGATTTGGGAATAATTAGCAATCAAGCCACCGATAGGTTGGTAGCGGCGCTGGACCGGAATACGACCGCGCTACTAACAGTCGCCACGATGATCGGTAAAGCATCGAACGATATAACTGGAGGCGCAACCCCGGAGTGGTTAAAAGAGTCCGTTCTTAGAATATTCAACGAGCTAGTGCCAGATCAGTCTCAGTCTTAGCTAACAAAAGCGGGCTACTGGCTGACACGATTTGTGTCGTGGACAGCAACATGACCGCGTGCGTTAGGGCGCTTTTGGCCAACTCTATAGATACGCCATCAAGATCCTTGACCAACTCGCAAGCGAGTTGAGTTTCACTTTTAGGCCTTTCCATGCGTCTTTGGTGCGGATTTCTTTTCATGCGGCACTTTCACCAATACCCGCATGACCTCATCGAAAGCGACCATATCGGGATTTCTTAGTTCTTCGCGCGCCTCTTCGTCGGTCTTTTTTGGGCTTTGCGACGGCGACTTCATGTCTCCATTTTAGTGGACGCTTCAGCGGTCTGCTAGCAACGCGAAATCAGTTCTGAAAACACGTCAGGATGCTTGCGATGGTTGAAGCGGAATGAAAACTCTGCAAGGTAGAGCGGCAGATAGCCCTTGCTGACATTGTGGAAGGAACCGAGTACGCCCCGTTTCAGCAGGCTCCAGAAGCTTTCGATGGAATTGGTGTGAACCTCGCCCCGTACCCATTCCTCCTGGCTCTGATTGATGGCTTCGTGTGGAAGGCCACGGCGCACGTAGTGTAAGCGTGATTTTCGTCCGTAGCGACAAGCCTGACTTCCTGGCTCGTAACCTGATTGACGAATCCTGAAAGGGTAGAAGCCTCAGCCTCGCCGATGACCCGACAAGCCGTCCTTATTTCGATTGATTCAGAGAACTTTAGTAGGAGGTGCCTAGAAAGACATGCGCCATAAAGTTTACATAATATTTCTTATGCGAAGTTTAACGAGAAGATGCTGACGAGCTGAATTTCGGGCGTTTCTTTAGATTCCTGAAAGTTGGGCGCTTATTCCGTCACCCACTTCTCCTTCCTGCGGCTGGCGTACCAGCAGGGTGCATAGCCTGCGTGCGGAAAGATTGCGTGGACGCAGGTGTCCTTCTCGATGCCCGCATCGCCGTATTCGGTCCGGTTGCCCTTAAGCGGCATCGCGTAATAGCGCCGGACCTGAACTACGCCGTACGGCTGATTGGCCAGGCGGACGGCCAGTGCGTCGCCTATATAAAGGATGATCAGGGCGGCAATCGCGATCAGCGCGATCCTCATCCCGAACAGAAAATCACACGCGCCAGGGCCGTTCCATCACTGGGCTGTCCCGAGCCCGGCCAGACCTGACGCCCCGCAGCGGTCCGCCGCCCGGAACTTCTTTTGACTGAAGTCGCGGCACGTCATCGCTACCAATCTTTAATTGTCTTTGCTACATCTCTACTCACAGCAGTATCTTGACGACTCGCAGCTATTCAAGCCGGGGTGAGCGCGCATGGCTTTGATCGAGATCCAGTTTAGCGATCCAGTCTTCTTCCAGATCGTGGCGGCGCAGGTGGTCCGCTCCAGCTTCCCGCGCGCTTTCTTTCCGGAGCTCGGGCCCGACCGCCTGATCGAGCGCATCGACGCCGGCCCGGCCAGCTTTCCACCGGCCGGCGATCCGGTGCTGGCCCTTCCCGGCGAGCTGCTGTTCAAAATCCCCTTCTCCATCGTTCACACCAGCTTTGCCGACGCCCGGGCGGCCGGCTCGCTGCAGCCGCCGGTCACGCAGGCGCTGCCGTGCATGCTGTGGCTGGGCTTGTCCGGCGGCCAGCCGGCGACGCAGATCGTGTGGCGACTGGCCCGCCTGGAGGTATCGGGCACTTTCCGCCCTGCCCTGTCCCAGGGGAGCATCCCGCTGGGCAACCTCGGAGTTACCGCGGCCGTCCTGGGGATGGCGGCGGGCGACGGCGTGGTGGCCGTCCGGCTGGGCACCCAGGAGCAGGACTCGCTGCAAGGCGCGGTCACCAACCGAATCGGCGGCGCGGATTGGGGACAGTTCGTCGAAGGACAGGTCTTTGCCGACTCGCTTGCCGATCAGATGAACGCGGCGGTTGACGACGCGGTGGCGGACTCATCGGACCCGGTTATCGAGGTCACCTCGCACGCCGTGGGTCATTGGGGCGCGAGTCCACTGGCCGCCTACGCCTCGGTGGACATCGTGGCGGTCGATGCAATCGACGTTATCGATGCCGACGTGCCGGTGGCGATTTATGCGGCGACCGGGATACAGGCCAATGTTCTGCTCGAGCAGCTCATATTGCAGACGCGCATCACGTGGTCCGCGCATGATTTCATCACCACCATCTCGGCCGGCGCGATCGGCGTGGTCGAGGACAAGGTATCGGAGAAAATCCTGGAGAAGCTCAAGCCGCCGCCCGGACAGGTGGAACTGGAGCGCGGCGACGATCACGTCGTGTATCAGAACACCCGCGACCTGGCGCAGCTTTCAACCGCGCTGTTCAAGGCCACCGTGAGCCAAGCCTCGATCGGAAGCGACGGGCTGATCGCGACCGGCGCCGTAACGGTTTATCCGCCGCCCACCGCCTTCTTCACGCTCGAGGATCAGCACTGGAAGACCGGAGCGGACTGCCACTCACGCCGCTGGACCGCGGAGTTTCACCCCGCCGTAGTCAGCATCTTCGGCATCGACCGCTTTATCGACTGCAGTTTCGTTCCGCGCCCGCAGTTGACCCGCCGGGCTTCTGGACGCCCAGTGTCACGTGGTCCGGCTTTGGACCGGGCAACCAGGCAGCGCATATCGCTTTCGAGATTCCGCCGTTTGGCCTGCGCCCCTCGGGTGAAAGATCGGCGGCCTACCTCGATACCAATTTCGGTGTGCGCTGGGTCGATCTCGGACCGGTGCCGCCGCGCCCGGATCCCCCCGGCGACGCGGTCAAGATAACGCTGCTGATGGTCTCGGAGTGCATGGCGATCAGCGACCGATGGGGCATGGGCATTATGAACCTGGGATGGCTGGTGGATCCGCCCGGCCTTGATCTGCACGCGCGGCCGCTGCGCGAATGGACGATTTCAGCCAGCGACCTGGCCGGCATCGGCCAGATCGACCTGACTGCGATCGGCCCCAACGGCGAGCGCGCCCTGCCCGCCCTGACTGTTACGCACGGCGCGGTCTTCGGCCAGGCAATCACGGACGCGGACGAGACGCTGCAACTCAAGACCCGCGGCCCGGTCACGGTCCCGCCCCCTGATATCGCGCAGCGATGGATCGTGCCCTGGACCTCGGTGCCGGCCGCGCCGGGAGTTACGCCGCTTGCGTTCCTTGACGGCGTTCTCTACGTGGCCGATCGGGACGGGATTGGCGTGATCGAACTGCCGGGACAGCCGGCGGTATCGGCAGCGCGGGAACCGGAACTCCATACGATGCGCCGGCGCGATATCGGCCAACTGCCGGCGCCACTGGGCGCGCGTCTGCGCCGTGGGATGGAGCGCGGCAGGGATTCGGGCCCCCGCACCGTCGGCGTGGGCCGATCGGTCGCGGTGGTGCATCGCGACACGATCGTGCTCGGATTCGCCGGCCCGCTGATTTCGATCGGACGCGCGGAGGTCGAGGCGGAGTCCGGACCCGCCGCGACCGCGGTGGAAGTCTTGCGGGAAAAGCTGCGCCGCGGTTCCTGAGGGGCGCCTCGCCGCATCGCTGCAGCAGCGGCGGTGCGCGAAGCGCTGCCTTTGCCTGCGATGTCAAAGCTTCGATGGGATAGCCATACACAAAAAAATCGCTGACTCGGTTGATTTCCCGTGCCTCCGCGGGAGATAAGGGTGAGGTCATTCGGGGCTGCGCAAAAATTTCTTCAGCAGATGACGCGCCCGCCAAAACGGGGGCGGCACAGGGGAGCCGAGATGAAAGCATGCGTGTTCAAGGCGCCGGGCGCGCCGCTGGAGGTCACCGAATTACCCGATCCGAAGGCCGGGCCGGGCGAGGTCGTGGTCCGGGTCAAGAACTGCGGCATCTGCGGCTCCGACCTGCACGCAGTCCAATGGGGCGTGCTGCCGGCGGGCACTGTCATGGGACACGAGTTCTCCGCCGTCGTCGATGAGCTGGGCGCCGGAGTGAGCGGCTTTCAGCCCGGCGATCCGGTGATGGTCGTACCGATGATTCCCTGCGGCGAATGCGATTTTTGCCGCACCGGCCAGGCGCTGTTGTGCACCAAGCACACCGGAATCGGGTTTGAGGCTCCCGGCGCATACGCCGAGAAGGTCAAAACGCGGCCGGGCTCGCTGCTGAAGATGCCGCCCGGGCTGAGCCATCGCGCCGCCGCCACGGTCGAGCCGACCGTCGTCGGCCTGCACGGGATACATCGCTCCAAGCTGATGGTCGGCGAAACCTGCGTGGTGATGGGCGCCGGGCCAATCGGACTGGTGACGACGATGTGGGCGCGGTTTGCCGGCGCCCGCGCCGTCGTGGTCTCGGAGATGGCCGAGGGTCGCCGCGCGATGGCGCTCAAGATGGGCGCCGACCTGGTGGTTAATCCCAAGGAGCGGAGTCCGGTCCAGGAACTGGTCAAGATGACCGGTGCCGGACCTGACGTGGTTTTCGAATGTATCGGCGTTCCCGGCACGATCGACGAAGCGATCCGCTTCGCCCGCAAGGGCGGCCGCGTGGTGGTGATCGGCGCCTGCGGGGAGCCCGACAAGTTCACCCCGATTCGGGCGCTGCGCCGCGAAGTCGATCTTATCTTCTCCAACGGCTCCGACGCGCGCGAGTTCGACACCGCGATGGCGCTGCTGGCGTCGGGACGGGTTTCCACCGATCCGATGATCACGCATACGGTCGGGATCGAAGAATTTCCGCGGGCCTTTGCCGCATTGTCGCATCCCAACGAGCAGTGCAAGGTGATGCTTGAGTTCTGAGCCTGCGATAACGCAGCCGCCCTCGCCCGCCCTCTGTAGACAGAAAGCGGGCATAAACAATGCGCCAGCATGAATCGCGGCGGCATCAATTCGAGGATCCGGCATGGCTGTATCTACCCAACCGGCTAGTGAGGGACTTTTTATCTCCGCAGACTCCCATGTCGTCGAGGCGCCGGAGGTGTTCGCGGGTCTGGCGCAGCGCTTCGGCGACGAAGCGCCGCGCATCGCCAACGTTGAGGGCCACATCGATGCGATGGTGATCCCGGCGCGAGGCGTGCGCGCGGTGCCGGCGGCGGAGCTGGGCATCGCGGGCCGCCGATTGGATCCCGGCCGGCGCATCGAGCGGCGCCCGGGCCACAAACCGTTTCCCGAAGATAAGGCGGATCCTCGGATCAAGGAAATTCTGGACCGCGGGTTCGGGGGCCTGCGCGAGGGGTTGGTCCGAGGCGCCGCCCGCGAATCGGATCAACAACAGGACGGCGTTCGCGCCGAGGTCCTGTATCCGAGCTTCTACTTTTCCGTCTTCGGGCTGGATAACACCGACCTGGTGGTCGCCTGTTTCCGCAACTACAACGACTGGCTGGCCGATTATTGCCGCGGCGCCGGCGACCGGCTGGTCGGTCTGGCGCTCATCCCGCTGCACGATCCGGCGGCCGGCGCGAGAGAAATCGAGCGGGCCTTGCGGATGGGTTTTCGCGGTGGATGCATACCCTGCACCGCGCCGGTGGACCGGCCCTATCGCGACCGCGCCTACGACCGCGTGTGGGCGGCGGCCGAGGAAGCGGGCTTCCCCCTCAGCATGCATGCGGGCACCAACGGCCCGCGCCGGCGTCCGATCGCGATGGGTCCCGGCTTCGATTATCTTATTGCCTATGCCGGCGTAGCGGTTTCAATCCAACAGACGCTGGTCGAGTTGATTTGCCAAGGCGTCGCGCATCGCCATCCGCGGCTTAAATTCGTGGTGGCGGAGTTCAACACTGGATGGATTGGACATTGGCTGGATCGGCTTGACCAGGCGATGCGCCGCACCCCGGAAGTTGCCGCCCAGGGGCTCGACCTGCTGCCCAGCGAGTATTGGAAACGCCAGTTCCTTGCCACCTTTGAAGACGACCGCGCCGGAGTGCTGACGCGTGAAATGGTGGGGGTGGGCAGCCTGATGTGGGCCAATGACTACCCGCATCTGGACTCCACCTGGCCCTGCTCCCATCAGATCCTGGATGAAATACTTTACGACGTGCCGCCCGATCAGCGCCGCGCCATCACCCATGACAACGTGGCCGCGCTTTATGGCATTGCGCCGGCTGGTGTCGCTGCCGCGTAATTGAGCCTGAGCCGCCGATTGTATCGAGGCGCGGAGCCCGCCCCCTCTCCCTCACCGTCTCTCAGGATACGGAGAGGGACAGAAAAGCCCTCTGCGACAGGAAGTTTGCTGCTCAGCCTGGAAATCGCTCGCGAAAAAGGAGGACCAACGCCATGGCGTTCGAGCATATTCGAATAGAGATCCATGATTCGATTGCGACCCTGACTCTTAACCGGCCCGAGAAGCTCAACGCGATGACTGGTCAGATGGGTGAGGAGCTCGAGGCGGCATATCGCGACCTGGATAACGACGACGCGGTGCGGGTGATCATAGTCACCGGTGCCGGACGGGCGTTCTGCGCCGGCGCGGATCTTTCTTCGGGCGGCAAGACTTTCGATGACGAAGGGCGCCAGAACTTCAGTACCGGCGACGGTCCCAGGCTGCGCCCGTGGAATATCCGCAAACCGATCATTGCGGCAATCAACGGGCCCGCGGTGGGAGCCGGAGCGTCCTTGACGCTGCAATACGACATCAGGGTGGCGGCCGAAAGCGCCCGTATCGGCCTGGTTTACGTGCGTCGCGGAATCATTCCGGAGGGGCTGGCGGCCTGGACCCTGCCGCGCCTGGTCGGCGTGGCGCGCGCCAGTGAACTGCTGCTTTCCGGCCGTATCCTCAACGCGCGGGAAGCGCTTGAATTCGGGCTGGTCAGCCACGTATGGCCGGACGCCGAGTTCACGGCGCGAACGCGCGAGCTGGCCGCGGAGATCGCCGTCAATACCTCGCCGATGTCGGTCGCGATTACCAAGCGCTTGATCCATAACTTCCTGACCGAGCCGGAAGCGGAAAAAGCCCAGGATGTGGAAGACCGGATCTTCTGGTGGATCGGCACTCAGCCCGACGCCGGAGAGGGAATCACCGCGTTCCTCGAAAAGCGCAAGCCGAACTGGAAATCCACGGTGCGCGACATGCCGGAATTCGTGCCGCGGGTGAAATAGGCCCGGCGGTTTAAAGCCGCCCTCTTCCTTATCCCCGTGAAGTTTGCGTCTTGGCATCGGCGCCGTTCTGCTCTGCCCTTAATTCAATTGCTCAGCGGCGGGAACCTTTGACTTTGCAGCGATTGCCAGATGCCGCGTGATTATCGTAGAAGGGCCGAAGCAACGATCATTTTAAAAGGCGCATTTGAAGCATGAAAACCGCGATGCAACGAACCATTGGCAAGGCTTCGGAAGGGGGTCCCACGGCCGGAGCCGAGGAGCAACGGCTCAAGGAATGCCGCCAGGCCGCGGTGCCGTGGCGCAAATGGGGGCCCTACCTCAGCGAGCGGCAATGGGGCACCGTGCGCGAGGACTACAGCGACACCGGCGACGCGTGGAATTACTTTACTCACGACCAGGCGCGCTCGCGCGCTTACCGTTGGGGCGAAGATGGGCTGGCGGGAATTTCCGATGATCACGGCGTGCTGTGCTTCGCGCTGGCGCTGTGGAACGGCGCCGATCCGATCCTCAAGGAGCGCTTGTACGGGTTGACCAACAACGAGGGCAATCACGGCGAAGACGTCAAGGAATATTATTTTTACCTCGACAGCACGCCGACGCACTCGTACATGAAGTATCTCTATAAATATCCGCAGCGCGCCTATCCCTACGAGGACCTGATCAAAACCAATCGCGCGCGCTCGCGCAAAGAACTGGAGTACGAGCTGCTTGATACCGGTGTGTTCGAGGGCGATCGGTATTTCGACGTCTTCGTGGAATACGCCAAGGCCGGCCCCGAGGACATGCTGATCAAGATCAGCGTCTGCAATCGGGGACCGCAGCCGGCGGCGCTGCACGTCCTGCCAACCTTGTGGTTTCGCAACACCTGGTCGTGGCCCGGCGGCGGCAGCAAGCCGGTCTTGAAAGCGCTTGATTCCAGCCGCGGCTGCGCGGTCGAGGCGTGCCACACCGATCCTCTGTTCGAGGAATCACTGACCCGCTATTTCCTGTATTGCGAGGGGCCTGCGGCGCTTTTGTTCACCGAGAACGAAACCAACAACCAGCGGCTGTTCGCCGGTACCAACCAAGCACCCTGGGTGAAGGACGCGATTAACGAATACGTCGTCCACGGTAAACGTGACGCGGTCAATCCCGCCCTCACCGGCACCAAGGTTTCCCCCCATTACGAACTGACCGTTGCCGCCGGCCAAACGCGGGTCATACGCTTGCGGCTTACCACCGCGGCTCCGGCCGCGCTTCCCGACGCCTTAGCGGACTTCGACGGCGTTTTCACCGCTCGCGTCGCCGAGGCGAACGAATTCTATGACGCGATCATGCCGCCCAAGGTTAAGGCCGATCCCGATCAGGCGAACATCCTGCGCCAGGCGATGGCGGGGATGCTGTGGACCAAGCAGTATTACCATTTCGATGCCTTCCGGTGGCTGGAGGGCCATCAGGACCATCCCCTGCTCCAGGCCCGGCGCGCATATCGCAACCACGAATGGTTCCACATGGTCAACGACGATATCCTGTCGATGCCCGACAAGTGGGAGTATCCGTGGTACGCGGCGTGGGACCTCGCCTTCCACACCATCGCGCTGTCGGTGGTGGATATCGACTTCGCCAAACAACAACTGGAAATCGTGCTGAGCGGCCGCTACCTCCATCCCAACGGACAGGTGCCCGCCTACGAATGGAACTTCAGCGACGTCAATCCCCCGGTGCATGCGTGGGCGACACTGTTTCTCCATCGCTCCGAGCTGGCGCGCCGCGGCGAGGTCGATCTCGAATTCCTCAAGTCCGCATTCGCAAGGCTGCTGGTCAACTTCACCTGGTGGGTCAACCGCAAGGACCGCTTCGGCAAGAATGTGTTCGAAGGCGGCTTTCTGGGACTGGACAATATCAGCGTGTTCGACCGCAGCGCGCCGCTGCCGACCGGCGGCTACCTGGAGCAGGCCGACGGCACCGCGTGGATGTGCTTGTTCGCGCAGAACATGGCGGAGCTGGCGATTGAGATCGCGAGCTACGACCCAATGTACGAGGACCTGGTCACCAAGTTCATCGACCATATCCTGTGGATTGCGGCGGCGATGAACCGGCCGGGCAGCGAGGGGATGTGGGACGAAGAAGACGGATTTTACTACGACTTGTTACGCTTGCCCGACGGCAGCGCGACGCGCCTTAAGGTGCGCTCGATGGTCGGGCTGCTGCCGCTGGCCGCCACCACCACGATCGAGCCGTGGCAGCGCGATCGCATCCCACGCACCGTGCGGTTCCTGCAAGCTCGCGCCAACCAGATGCCCGGCATCATGAAATCGATTCACCCCACGGGAACCGGCCATACCGGCGTCGCCGGCCGAGGCATTATCGCCCTGCTCAACCCGGACAAGCTGCGGCGCGTCCTGGCGCGCATGCTGGATGAAAACGAATTCCTCAGCCCCTACGGCATCCGGTCACTGTCCAAGTATCACGAGAACCATCCCTATGTCTTCAACGCCGGCGGTCAGGAATACCGCGTGGACTATATGCCGGCGGAATCCACCACCAGTCTTTTTGGCGGCAATTCGAACTGGCGCGGGCCGATATGGTTCCCGGTCAACGCGGTCCTGCTGCGCGCGCTGCTCTCCTTCTACGGCTATTACGGCGACAACTTCAAGGTGGAATGCCCCACCGGTTCGGGCCGGATGATGAACCTGTTCGAGGTGGCCCAGGAGATAATCGCACGGCTCGCCCGGATCTTTGAGCGCGGCAAGGATGGTCGCCGGCCGGTTTACGGCGGCCAGGAAAAGTTCCAGACCGACCCGTACTGGCGCGATAACATTTTGTTCTACGAGTACTTCCACGGTGACAACGGCGCCGGCATCGGGGCAAGCCATCAGACCGGATGGACCGGGCTGATCGGAGGCCTGTTGGAGATTCTGGGGCGCCTGGATCCCCAACGTCTTCTTGCAGAAGGCAGAATGGCGTCGTTCCGGTCGAATTAGTCAGGGGGCCGCGCGATAAGTTAGCCGCCGCCTCCGCAGCGGCTTTGGTGACTTCGCTTGGGGTGCAGCCGCTAGGGCAGAAGGCTCTGATCGAGGGCAGCGTATCCCGCGGGCGACCGCGGTATGTACTTATTGGGGCGGATACCTACTTGTTGGCCGGAATGCGCTTTTGTTCCTGCACTTTCGGAGTCCGCTCCAGCATTGAAAGGCGGTTTTCAAGAGCCAACCGGGCTTGAAGTTCACGTTGGTCCGAGGCTTCGACTTCGGTGATCCTGGGGTTCAGCAGATTGATCTGCCGGGCCTGCGAGTCGTTGCGGATCATCTGCTGGTGCAATTGGTTGCCCTGCTTCTGCAACTCGTTGAGGAGCATCGCGATCATCGTCAGATAGGGAACGGTTTCAGCCTTTCCGTCGGGACTGAATGTCACCAGTTCCGGGTAGATTTTGGCCACTTCCTCCGCGATGAGCCCGTACTGCAGCGTACCGGCGGCTTTGTTCTTGTAGCGGAAGCTCACCGGGCGGAGCTTCAAAAGCCGGCTGCTTCTGTCCCCGATATCGCTGATGTCATGCTTGTAGCGCGCCGACGACACCACGATGCCGAGTTGCCCGGTCTTGCTCACGACCACCGCGTCTCCAGTTGCCGGGACGCCGGCGATGCCTGCGATGATTATCCGGGTCTGCTTTCCCACTGTACCAATGCGAATTGTGTTGGACTCGGCGGCGGCGCCTGCGCTGCCGATATCGATATTGTTACTGCCCGTGGTGTTGCTAAAGAGCGCGGAGAATCCGGTCGCGGTGTTGGCGTTGCCGATGGTGTTATTCTGCAGCGAGTAGGCTCCCGTGGTGGTGTTGGTGCCCGCTGCTGTTGCTGAACAACGCGTCCGAACCGGTGGCCGTATTGCCGTCGCCGGTGTTGTGGTACAGAGCGGCATGGCCGGTGGCCGTGTTGCCGGTAGCGGTTGTATTGCTAAACAGCGCGCCGTAGCCGGCGGCGGTATTATCAAAGCCGGGGGTGTTGAAGTTCAGCGCACTTACCCCGATGGCGGTATTATTGCCGCCGGTAGTGTCGCCGGCCAGGCTCGCGTATCCGACTGCGGTGTTGGAGCTTCCGCTATCATTCTCCAAAAGCGCGCTTATCCCGACGCCGGTGTTAAACGTGCCGGTTGTATTGCCGAATAGCGCACCTTCTCCCAAGGCGCTATTTCCAGCGCCCGTCGTGTTGAAGGTCAGAGCCACTCCGCCGACGGCAGTATTATTTGACCCGGTGCTGTCAGCGCGCAGCGCATTGATGCCAAAGCCGGTGTTGGCATCGCCGGTTGTGAGATTGGCCAGCACATTGCTTCCGCCGGCAGTATTGCCCCTGCCATCGCTGGCGGTGGGATCTGGGGGCTGACCCCAAACAACGCGCGGCATCAATACCAACAATCCGGCAACAACTAGACTTATCGCCAGTCTGTTCATGTTCCGGTCCTCCCGCTGCGCCCAAACTGCAAGCCCGCCGTTTAAAGCGTCGATGCGGCTATGATTGTCGACGTGAGTTCTTGCTCGTGAGTAAGTACCTGTCGGTGTTCAACTAAAGTTGAAGTCCGGTTGTGATTCGGAGTAAGGCAGGCCGCTGCGCAGGAACCTCGATACTGATCCCGCGACTCTTACCTGCGCAAGGCTCTTTGGTTCAGGATCACTCCACACCGCCTGAAATCCTCTCCGCCAAAATCGAGCGTGAGCATTTGGATACAACCTCTGCATTATGTGCTACAAAGGCTGTGCTACAAAGGCAATAATGGTCTAGCCAAGGCGTGGGCAGTTAAGTAGGTCAATGGCCCGGGAAGGAACAGGTACGTCGGCAAGCACCGGAAGGCGCCGGTCCGGCTCGCGGCTGATCTTCGGCCGTGGGGAGGAACTGCAATTTTTGTCCGATGCGGTAGGTGCGGGCGGGCCGCGCGTCATTCACATTCATGGTATGTCCGGGATCGGCAAGTCCACCCTGATTCGAGCGTTTGCCGACGGTGCGCGAAACAAAAAGCGCCTGATTTGTCTGCTCGACGGCCGCGCCATGGAGCCGACCGAGCGCGGCTTCCTTCAGGAACTCGGGCGCATGCTGCGAATCGGGCGACCCACCTTTGCCGCAATTTCGCGAGTCCTTTCCACAGGACCAAAACCGGCCATTATTCTTCTCGACTCCTACGAGCAACTGGGTTTGCTGGACGCCTGGCTGCGCCAGGTCTTCATGGGGCGCCTCAAGGGCGATGTGCGCCTTATCCTGGGGAGCCGCTTTCCGCCGGCGCCGCAGTGGACGGAGTCGCCGCAGTGGCGCGGCGACTTTCGCGCGATCCAATTGCAGCCGCTAGACGAGAGCGCGGCGCTGGAGGTGCTGGCCAGCTTGGGCGCCAATCCGCAGACCGCGCGGGAGGTGGCGAAGTCTGCCCGCGGCCATCCCCTGGCACTGGTTGTCGGCGGCAGCGCGGCGAGCCAGTTTCCGCCGGCGGCAAATCGCGCACCGCACAGCGTCATCAGCGCTCTGGCGCAGAGATTCCTGGCTGAAGTCGAGGATCCCCAGTTAAGAGAAGCTCTGCGCGCCGCGTCCGAGGGCCGCCGTATCACGCGCAGCTTGTTGCGGGCGCTGATGCCTGAATCGCCCGGGGACGCTTTGTTCGATCGACTTGCCGCAGTCCCGTTCATCGAGCCGGCGCCCGACGGGCTTATGATCCATGAGGCGGTGCGCGAGGCGATTCGGGCCGATCTCGAGGCGATCGATCCCAAGGCGTTCCAGCGATATTGCCGCGCCGCATGGCAGCAACTGACCTACGAAGCGAAGTCGGCAGCGCTGCCCGATTTGTGGCGTTATACGGCTGACCTGATTTTCCTCATCCGCAATCCCGTCGTTCGCGAGGCGTTCTTTCCCAATGACGCCGCCAAATTTTACGTCGAACCCGCCGTGGCTGGCGACGCCGCGCAAGTCCTGGAGATCGCCGCGGCTCATGACGGCGAACCAGGGGCCAGGATCGTCGAGCGCTGGTGGCGGCATCTGCCGCGCGCCTTCTATGTGATCCGCGATGCGCCCGCACGAGTGGCAGGTTTCTACTATCTCTTCGATCCCCGCGAGGCCGTGCCCAGCGTGGTTGACAACGACCTGCTCGCATCGGCGTGGATGAAGCGTCTGCGAAAAAATCCGCTGGCCAAGGGACAGACCGCGCTGTTTTTGCGCCGCTGGCTGAGCCGCGATCATGGCGAGGCGCCGTCCGCGGTCCAAGCCGCCGCGTGGCTGGACGTTAAACGGCATTACATGGAACGGCGCCCTTTGTTGCAGCGCGTATATCTCCCGCTGACGGATTTCGCGCCCTATGCGGAGGCTGCCGCCAGCCTCGGGATCCGCCTGCTCGACGATCCCGCGGTCGGCATCGGGGACAAGAGCTTCGTCAGCCTCGAGCTCGACATGGGAGCCCGCTCGGTGGATGGATGGCTGGCGCGCCTGGTATCCGCGGAACTGGGCGCGGAGCAGGATGGCCTGCTGGACGAGCGCCGCAGGGCATTGGTTGTGCACGGGCAGAGGACCGAGTTGACCCGCAAAGAGTTCGACGTGATGCGCTACTTGTCGCTGCGGCAGAACGAAGCGGTCTCAAGAATCGAATTGCTCAACGACGTATGGGGCCTGAAGTATGACAGCGGCGGCAACGTGGTTGACGCAATCATCGTATCGCTGAGAAAGAAACTCGGAAACCTCAGCCACGTGATCGAAACCGTACATGGGCATGGCTATCTGTATAGAAATCCTACTTCTTTGGAAGCCGCGGATGCGGCCGCGCCGCCCGTGATTCGCGATCGAAAGATCGGCCGTGCGCGCCCCATCGTTCACCGCGCTCACTCGCAATCCTCATAAATTTCTCATCAATCGGCGCAGCAGCGCCGCCTGACGCTGCCTACAATGGCGGTGGTTGATCAGCAGCGCGCCGACCCCGCAAGCCGGCGAAACCGATTTTAGATCGAGCGGCCGCCACGATCGGCGCGAGCGGCAACCGAATAAACCGGCGGGAAAGGAGAAGAAGATGCCACTGATTCAAGTTCGTTTAATCGAGGACGTGTTCACGCCCCAACAGAAGACCGAGATGATCAAGAAACTGACCGACGCGATGGTCTCGATTGAGGGAGAGGCGCTGCGCGAAGTGACCTGGGTCACCATCGAGGAGGTCAGGAGCGGCGATTGGGGTATCGGCGGAAAGGCCATGACCACCGGTGCGGTCAAGGCGCTCGCGGCCGGCAAGCCCGCGGCCTGAGCACACGGCGGCGTCCTGGCGGCGATCGAGGCCGCCAGGCTGCCGCATCTGCATCCCCGGTTTTGAGGTCAGGAGAGCAGCACTTGATTGCCGCGGCTCGCGCGGGAACCTTCTCAAGCCCGCAAGTGTTGTTTACAGGGACTGCACCCATGCCATCTCAGCGCAACACGCTTTGACTTGGGCATCGGAACCGCGCGCGGGGGCAGGGTTTAACCGCCCCCGCCGCGATGGCGGAGTTGCGTCCCGGGCGGGGCGCTCCGCCTGGTTGCCAGGCGCAAGGAAGTTTTTCGCACGGGCAAGCGAGCGCCACGCGATTAGTCACGAGATTTGAAGGAGCATGGAATCGATGAAAAGGATGTTCTGCGTTTTCATTGCGGCATTGGTGTTTTCCGCTCTGCTCGGCAGAGGCACAGCGCTGGCCGATCCATTGAACAACACTGCCTTTGGAACAGACGCGCTGCCGAGCAGCGCCGGGGATTTCAACAGCGCCTTCGGACGCGACGCACTCAAGAGCAACGATACGGGCGAGTCGAATACCGCAACCGGATTTCAAGCGCTGCTGGGGAACACCTCGGGCAGCAGCAATACCGCCACGGGGGAAGAGGCTCTCAGGAGCAACACCAGCGGTAACGGCAACACCGCCGACGGAGAGTCGGCGCTGGCAGGCAACACCACGGGGGTCGGCAACACTGCCATGGGACGGGATTCCCTCCTGAACAACACCATTGGGGACGAAAATACCGCGGTGGGAGAGTTTGCGCTGTTCGTTAACAGCTCCGGAAGCGAGAATACCGCCACCGGGCGTTTCGCACTTGGGGGAAACACCACCGGAAGTCTGAATACGGCGACTGGACGATTCGCCCTGCTGGCCAATTCCACCGGCAACAGTAATACCGCCACGGGGGAGGAAGCCCTGAAGAACAACACCACCGGCAATGACAACACCGCCACCGGAATGGACGCCCTCCTCTTCAACACCACCGGTATCTTTAATACCGCCGCCGGAGCGGAGGCCCTCGAAAACAATACACAAGGCTTCGACAACACGGCGACCGGCGCGGACGCCCTGTTCACCAACACCACCGGCGTACAGAACACCGCTACCGGCGCCGACGCGCTGTTCTCCAACACTACAGGTTTCGCCAACACGGCCACCGGCGTGAACGCGCTGGATTTCAACACCACGGGTCACGAGAACACCGCCACCGGATTTGACGCTCTGAACAGCAACACTATCGGCAACAACAACACCGCCGACGGCTTCGAAGCCCTCTTGCACAACACCATCGGCAATAACAATACCGCCGTCGGGCAACTCGCGCTGAGCAACAACACCTCCGGATTCGACCAGACTGCGGTAGGCACGATGGCGTTGCAGCACGACACCACCGGCAACGTCAATACCAGCGTCGGATACAGTGCCCTGGCGGCCAATACCACCGGCTCGCGCAACACCGGCGCCGGGGTCAATGCGCTGCTCAAGAACGCCACCGGTCAGAGCAATGCGGCGATCGGGGTCAACGCGCTACAGAACAACACAACCGGCAGCAACAATATCGCGCTGGGGGACTCCGCCGGTACAAATCTGACGGTCGGAAACAACAACATCGAAATCGGCAACACAGGTGTGGCGGCGGAAACCAACGCTATCCGGATTGGCAAGCAGGGGACTCAGACCCAGACCTTTATCGCCGGTATCAGCGGAGCGCAGGTTACCGGCAGCGACGTGGTAATCAGCCCCAGCGGGCGCTTGGGCGTGGTGATGTCATCCGCGCGCTACAAGCACGACATCCGCAACATGGGTGAGGCGAGTGACAAAATGCTGAAACTGCGGCCTGTCACCTTCCGCTATAACAACGACCCGGCGGGTACGCTGCAGTACGGGTTGGTGGCCGAGGAGGTGGCAAGGGTTTATCCGGAACTGGTCGTTTACGGTCCCGACGGCAAGCTGGTAACGGTGCGCTATTCGACTCTCAGCGCGATGCTGCTCAACGAACTGCAGAAGCAGGCACGGATTAACCAGCGCCAATCCGAGCAGATTAACGGATTGATCGAGACCGTGGCAGAAGTTCAAGCCTCGGCCCAAAGTGAGCTGGGAGCACAGCGAGACGCTTTCGAAAGACGCCTTTCTGCGCTGGAGCGGCGGCAAACGGAAGTTGCGTCCTGGCGGTAGGTTTTATGAAGTGGCTCCACCAGTCTGCCAGCCGGTGCACGAACACTTTGACGCTGCGCGACTGGTGGAGCCTGTTGACTGCACGCCAGCGGGGCCAGGTTGTGATTTCGCGATTTAAGCGACGCGCTCGCGGATTTACTTGCCGATTCCGTCCACCGCCTCCTGGCCTTCGGGCAGAAAGCTCGCGAACATCTGCCAAACGTGAATCATCTCGGGCCAGACTTCCAGCTTTACTTGTACGCCGGCGGCGCGCGCTTTGTCCGCAATCCGGGTCGAGTCGTCCAGCAGCGTCTCCGCGTCGCCGACCTGGATCAGCAGCGGCGGCAGTCCCTTGAGATCGGCATGAATGGGCGAAGCCAGCGGCGTGCGCGGATCCTTGCCGCCAAGGTACGCCTGCGCCATCCCGACCAGCCCTTCGCGTTGCACAACCGGGTCGGCTTTGGCGCGAGTGGTCATCGACTCACCCTTGCCTTCCATATCGACCCAGGGAGAGAGGCACACTCCGGCCGCGGGGACCCGAAGTCCGGCGTCGCGAATCGCGATCAGCGCCGCAATCGTCAGACCGCCGCCGGCCGAATCACCCGCAACGACGATACGCGAGGGTTGAACCTTGTTTTCCAGCAGATACCGATAACCGGCCAGGGCATCATCCACAGCGGCAGGAAACGGATGCTCGGGTCCGAGCCGGTAATTCAGCGCCAGCACACGCGCCTGCGCCGCGCGCGAGATGCGCCCAATCAGATCGCGATGCGTTTTGACGGAGCCCAGAACATAGCCGCCGCCATGCAGGTAGAGCACCACCCGGTCCGCCGCGGCGCCGGGTGCAGTGATCCATTCGGCGTCAACGCCGCCCGCACTGATACGCTCGGCCTTGACGTCCGGCTGCGCGGGTATCGCGTTCTGCTCGAACGCAGCGCGCATTTCGGGCAACGTTGGCGAGGGATTGGTCGCCAACGCTTTCATTGCATCGATCGCCATTTGCAATTGCGGACTTGCCATCGAAATTTCCCTCCCGCTCCTTGAAGACTCCGCTGTGGCGTCGGCTTCAGCCCCGGCCACTAATCGGTGTGCTCCAAAATGAACTTGCCAATACCATCCACCGCTTGCTGACCCTCGGGCAGGAAACTGGCGAAGGCCTGCCAGACGTGGATCATCTCCGGCCAAATCTCAAGTGTTACTTTAACTCCAGCCGCGCGCGCGTTCTCTGCGACACGCGTTGAATCGTCCAGCAGGGTCTCGTGATCGCCAACCTGGATCAGCAGCGGCGGCAATCCTTTCAGATCGGCATACAGCGGCGCGGCGAGCGGAGTGCGCGGAGACTTGCCCGCCAGATAGGCCTGCGCCAGCAGGTGGGTTCCCTGCGGAGAGGCGATCGGATCTACGTGCAGCCGCGTCTTCATCGATTCGCCGGTGCCTTCCAGGTCAACCCACGGCGAAAGGCATACCGCTGCGGCCGGCAAAGCAAGCCCGGCGTCGCGCACCGAGACCAGCGTAGCCAGCGTCAAAGCGCCGCCCGCGGAGTCCCCCACCACCGCCATCCGTGCGGTTCGCAGCCCCTGACTGAGCAGGAATCGATAGCCCGCCACGGCGTCGTCAACTGCGGCCGGGAATGGATGCTCGGGGGCGAGGCGGTAATTGAGTCCGAGCACGCGCGCCCGCGCGGCGCGGGAGATGCGCCCCATCAGGTCGCGATGGGTTTTCAACGAACCCATCACATAGCCCCCGCCATGCAGATACAAAACGGCGCGGTCGCCCGCGGCGCCCGGCGCGATGATCCATTCGGCATCGACGCCATTGGCCCGCAGCGGCTCAACCTTGACGTCGGGCTCAACCTGGACCGCGATGTCTTCGTACGCTGTCCGCATCTCTTCGACGCTTGCGCCGACCTTGCCCGCCAATTGTTTCATCGCATCGATCGCCATCTGCAACTGCGGACTTGCCATCGCAGTATCCTCCCGCGGCGATGGCGGGCAGGGACGCCCGCCCCACTGATCCAAAACCAGTTCGGTTTAAGTCGTCAGACCGTCAGGATGTTGATCGTGCAAGCCGATGCCAGGCCGATCACATGCGCCAAACCAACTTTGGCGTTGGGCACCTGGCGCTCCCTGGCGCGTTCATCCTGGGTCAGATGCCAGACCACCTCGCAGATGTTGGCTACGCCAGTGGCGCCGATTGGATGGCCCTTGGAGAGCAGGCCTCCGGACACATTTACCGGCACCTTGCCGCCGAGGCCCGGATGCTGCCCGCCGCCCTCATCGATGAATTTCCCGGCTTCGCCTTCCTTGCACAGGTAGAGGTTCTCGTAATGAACCAGCTCGGCGCTGGCGAAGCAGTCGTGCAGCTCGGTCAGTGAAAGGTCTTCGGGGCCAATACCGGCGGCTTCATAAGCCTGCTTGGCAGCAGTCCGTGTAAGCGTGGACACGTCGGGCAGGGCGGCGTCGCGCGCGGTGTACGGATCGGTGGTGAGCACAGACGCAGCGACACGGGCGCGCTTGCGCCCGCCTGCCAGTTGCTTCATCTTCTCTTCGGAAACCAGCACGGCGGCGGCCGCCCCGTCTCCGGTGGGACAACACATGAACAAGGTGTTTGGATAAGCTACCATCCGGGCGTTGACCACGTCCTCCAGGCTGACCTCGGTGCGATATTGGGCGAAGGGGTTCTTGGTCGCGTGCTTATGGCTCTTGACGGCGATCTTGGCCATGTGCGCCAGCGTGGTGCCGTACTTGCGCATGTGCTCCATCCCGGCCTGGCCGAACACGGCGGGCATCAGGCCCGAGCCCAATTTGCCCTCGGGTGAATAGGCCGGGTCGCTGCCGCCTCCTCCCCCGCCGAGCAGTCCCTGCTTGCCCATCTGCTCGACGCCGACCGCAACCGCGATATCGGAAAGGCCGGCCGCCACAGACAGGTAGGCTTCGCGAAAGGCGGTCGAACCGGTAGCGCAGGCGTTGGCCACGTTGATCGCGGGGATTCCGGTCTGGCCCACGGTCTGGAGGATGCGCTGGGCGTAGGAAGCGTTGGCCTGGCCGAAATTGCCGCAGGCCAGAAACTCGACCTTGTCCATCCCGATTCCCGCGTCGCCCAGCGCGGTCAGCACCGCGTCGCCGCCCAGTTCGGGGACGGTCTTCTCCGGATAGCGGCCGAATTTGATCATGCCGGTGCCGAGGACGTAAACGTTTCTCATCGGATTTCCTCCAGGTGCCAGGAACCGGCGCATTGGCCGGCGCCGTACAACATTATCTCGCAGCGAATTACTTTTTCGGCCGGTAGCAAAAGCGCACCACGTCGTGCCCTTCGCGATCCTTCCCGACTACTTCGGTGACCATCTCCACGGGCAGGTCGAACAGCGAATGGGGATCTTTCTCCGCGGCCTCCGGCGAGAAATCGATTACGTTGGCGCGCACGCTGACGCCGTCGGCGAGATCGATTATGGCGGTTATGTATGGGGTCTTGATGCCGGGGAACGACTGATGGATTACGGAAAAGACATGTACCTTGCCGTGGTCCGGCAGCGTCGCGTCGCTGAACGGACCCTTGGACAGACATTGGGCGCATGCGATGCGCGTCGGGCTCAGGTAAGTGGCGCCGCACTTGCCGCATTTCTTACCCACCAGATGGGGCTTGGGTTCAAGCTTGAGAAACGGCACGATCGGGCGCGGGCCCGAATCAGCCGCTTTGGCATCCTGCACCTTGGCTTGCTCAGCCATACTTCCTCCGGCGTCTGACGCCTCACAATACCATCAGCCGGAGTCGCCCGGTCAAGGTCGGAGAAATGGGGAAGAGAGGTAGGAATCGACTGCTCCTATTCTTGTGCCCAGGTTTTTTTCATCCCGGATCGCCGCCGAACGGTGTGCACAACGCACCCGTCCACAGGCGCATCCGATCGCGATCGGCCTCGAAGCCGACTGCTCCTTCCTGATCGGTACGCAGCACGGTCACGCCTGCGTGCACGTAACGCTCCAGCACGGCAGGCGCGGGAAAATGGTAACGGTTTTGGTAACCATCGGAGATCACTACGAATTGCGGATGGACGGCTTCCACGAACTGTGCCGTGGACGAAGTGATACTGCCGTGATGCGGCGCTTTGAGTACCGTGGCGCGCAGGGATTGATCGCGGTCGATCAGCGAATGCTCGCCCGAGGCTTCCAAATCGCCCGTGAACAGGAAGCTCCAGCGGCCCGATTTCAGTTCGAGCACCATCGAATTGTTGTTGCGGCTGGCCACTGAGCCCGGCTGCGGACTGAGGATTCGTATGACCACGCCGCCGACCGTGCGCGGCGGCGATGACGCGTCAACGGTATCGATTTGAGCGCCCGCTGCGGCGAGCCGCGCGAGCAGCTTTCGGTACGTGACGTCCGGGCTCGTGGCGCCGGTGGTCCAGAACTCCACCGGATGGAAATTGTCCGCGATGAAGAGAAAGCCCCCGAAATGATCGAGTTCCGGATGACTCATCGCCAGGTAATCGACGCGCATGATCTTGCGTGACCACAAAAATGGCGCCACCACTTCCTCGCCCATGTCGGAGCCGCTCTTAAAGGCCGCGCCGGCGTCGATCAGCATCACCGTCCCGCCCGGAAACTGCACGACTGCGCCGTCGCCCTGCCCCACCGACAGGAACGTGACGCGAAGGCGCGGGTCGAAGTAGCGTTCGCGCGTCCACCACGCGGCGTCGATGACCAGGGTGCCGACGAGCGCGATGGCCAGCAGCTTTTTCCATCCCACTCCGAATCGCGGCGCGGTTTGCGGATGCTCGTTGACGCCGGCACCGAAGCCGGCGCCACCCGAGAGGTTGATCGGATCCGAAGGTCTTGCCGGGGCGCACAGCCACAATCCTAACAGGCTATAGACCAATGCCAGTTCGAGCAGGTTCGGAGTAAAAATCCTCACCCAGGCGCCAGGCAGTCTAACGAACATTTCAGCGAGGCGATTACCCAGCGCGACCGCCTCGCCCGCCACGTGCAGCAGCACCGCGGCAGCCGGCATCCACACAAAACTCACGGCGGCCGCGAACAACCCAACCACCATCCCGCCCAGCGCCATCACGGGCACGACCACGGCGTTGGCGATTAGCCCCACCAGCGAGAACTGGTTGAAGTAAAAAGCGGTCAGGGGTGCGGTCGCAATCAGGGCAAAGAAGGAAACCGCCACATAGCCGCCGAGCGCGCCGGCGGCCACGTAAAGGAATTCCGCGCGTCTGCCGGTCACCTCTTCGCGGACGCGCGACCACCACGCTGCGTAACGGCGCATCCCCAGCACAATACCGAGCACCGCAGCGAAGGAGAGCTGGAAGCCGATATCGGCGCTGGAGCCGGGCATCACCAAACATATAATCAGGGCGGCCAATGCCAGGCTGGCCAGCACCTCGCGGGCGCGATTGGCGAGCACGGCGCCGGCGTAGCATAAGACCATGATCAGCGCGCGCATCGTGGAGACGTGCGTTCCCGCGATCGTGGCATACGCCGCTGCGGCCAGGCTCGAACCGATCGCGGCGAGCTTGTTGGCATGGCCGAGGATCATCAGCCGGGGGAAAGGGATGCAGGCGAGTCGGACCAGCACAAAGGCGACCGACGCCACGAAGCCCAGGTGCAGGCCGGAGATGACCAGCAGATGGGCCATACCGGTCCGTGCGAAGGTGTCGCGCAGACGGCGGTCGATCGCGCCGCGATCGCCGATGATCAGCGCGCGCATCTCGGCCCGCTCCGGATACGCCAGGTCGGCGTCGATGAACGCTCCGATACGCCTGCGGATGGTTTCAACGGTGCTCCACAGCGGGATCGGCCGGTAACCGATCGATTCGATTTGGTCCGCGTGAGAGACCAGCGCCGTGACCGATACACTTTCGCGCGCCATGTAGGATTCGTAATCAAATTCGCCCGGGTCGCCGTAATTGCGGGGAACGCGGAGGCGCGCACCGACGCGCAGCATCTCGCCGATTCGATAGTTCCCTGGATCGACAACGGTGATGCGCACACGGCCCGTGGCGGGCGCAAGATGCGCCGCGTCGAGGCCCGCCCGCTGAACCTTCAGGTAGAGTCGAACGATGTCCCTGATCGGCTCGGGTTCGCGATCGAGACCGCCCTCGAAGACCACCGGCCGATCTTCGGGCAGATCTGATCGTTGCAGCGCGGGAAGGAGGTTCATAAATCCGATGGGCGGCGGTGGCCGAAGCGGTGGTTAGCGCGCCCAGCGCCAGGACCATCGCCCATTTGCGCCGCGCCATCAGGAAGGCCGTCGTGGCGCAAACGCACAGCATCATCGCGACCCATACCGGCAGTCCAATCTGCAGCTGTCCGGCCGAATCCCCCACCACAACGGCGAGCGCAACCAGGTAAAGCGCCGGGATTTCGGAAGCGGCGATTTGTGCCGGCTGCGTCTGCGGCGATGCCTCGATACGGCTGCCCGCGGCGGCAATAGCGGCAGAGCCTTGCATTCCCCCCCTTTTCGAACCGCGACGGCCGGATAATTTCCGACCGTCTGTGAAGCCAACCGGGCGCTCTAACTGCTCGCCTGTCGGCGCAGCCTAACCGCGCCTGAGCGCAGCCAACTGATGATCGTCAACGTGGCGAATGATGTAAACCGGGCAACTGGCGCTGAGCAACACGTTGCGCGCCGTGCTGCCGAGCAGGAGATGGCGCAGGCGGCCCTCGCCGTGGCTGGCGATGACGATGGTGTCGATTTTCTTTTCGCGCGCGACGCCCAGAATTTCGTGCAACACGTCGCCTTCGCGAATCAGGGCGTGATGCTCGATACCGCCCAGCTCGGCGTCGTAAGTGGCCATCAGCTCACGGGCCTTGGCGCGCGCATTGTTCACGATGGAGCTGTAGTCATTGGCCACCGGTCCGTAGCGCCGCAGCAGGGGATTGCTGATTACGTGCAGCACGTAAAGGACGGCGCGAAAGCGCTCCGCCATCAGGCGCGCGTAGGGCACCGCCTGCGCTGAACTGTCGGAGAAATCGGTGGTCAGCATCAGGTTGCGGATATTGACCGCGGCCAAACGCATCGCCTGTCGCTGCTCCTCAGGGTCGCCCTCCGGTTATCATTATCATCGAAGCCACCCCCGCGACCAAGGCGGCCAGCGCCTGTGTGGCCTGAATAATGTCCGAGTCGTTCAAGGCGTCGACGGCGTCGTCGAGCCGCTCGGTCTCGCTCAGCACCAGGGTTTCCTCACCGCCCGGTTCGGCCAGGGCCTTCGCAGCTTTGGAAAAGGTCAACAGGGCGAGGTGCTTGATGACGGTCGGCGTGGCTACATCCATTTCGATACTGGCCCGCTGCGCGGTGTCATGCACATTCTCCGCGGTCAGCGTTTCCAGCACCTCGAACCGGTCCAGGGTAAAGGCGGCGGGGCGCGCCAAATCGGCGGAGGGCCGCACCCGGCGGAGTTCCCGGACCGCGCCGGCGGCAATTGCGTCGGACAAGGCGTCCATCGCGTCCGGTCCGCTTTGCGCGATCAGCAGATCGGCCAGGGTTTTCATGCGGCGGCTTTCCGCCGAGCGGTTGCCTATCGTCTCGAAGAATCGGTCGATGTGGAGGACGAACGCCATCGCTGCTCCTTTCACGGACCGCGCCAGGCGCTGCGCGGACGCGCCAAGAACCGTCGCATAGCCCGCCGGGACCGGACCTGAGACAGTAGAATAACGCCGGGCGCACCCGGCAATCAAAGCGTCCGTTGCACGGCCGCAACGCTGTGGTTATGGCAATCGCGGCCGACTTGCACATAATAGAGGACCATGTTGACGGCTCTGATAGAGATTGTCGCGCTGGCGATCGCGTTCGCACTGGGCGTGATGATGAGTTCCACGGTCAAGGCGTTTTTGGGAATCGCCGAGGAAGATGCAATGGTCGAACTCGGGCTGCTGCGCACCGACATCAGGAAAATTGTTCAGGACTTCGAGGACCGCCTTAAACACCTGGAGAGCCGCGAGGTCAAGTGACGCAGTTCCGGCCGGCGCGAATCTCAAGTGCCGGGGCGGTCCGATTGCAATCCATCGCCGGCACCGCTCTAGCTCTCGTGCTCTTCCGGATGGTTGTCTTCCTGCGCGATTTGATCGGCTTCAGCCATTTCCTCAGGCGTTTCCGAAGCGGCGGCCATCTCGCCGGCGTCAGCCTCTTCGCGTGCGGTCTCCTCCGCCTTTTCCTCGGAGTCCAGCACCGGGGTCATCGCATCGAGGTCGCGGCGAATTGCCGCCGCCAGGGCGGCGTTGATGCCCCGCACTTGCGCCAGTTCTTCGGCGCTCGCGGCGCGAATCCGCTTGAGACTGCCGAAATGGCGTAGCAGGGCGCGTGCCTTGACCGGCCCGATGCCCTCGATATCGGCCAGGATCGTGCGCAGCCGGGCGCGCCGGCGCAGTTCGCGGTTGTAGGTGATCGCGAAGCGATGCGCCTCGTCACGGATACGCACCAGCAGGAACAGCGCATTGGAGTTCTGCTTCAAGACGATCGGGTCCTTGCGGTTGGGGAGAAAGACGCGCTCCTCGGATTTGACCACCTGCCGGGCGCGCGGACTGTTTAGAACGTGCTGCTTGGCCAGGCTGATCACGTCGATTTGCTCCGACAGTCCAACCTGGTTCAGCACGGCGGTGGCCATGTTGAGCTGTCCCTTGCCGCCATCAACCACGATCAGGTCGGGATACTGCTGTTCTTTGACCGCGCGCGCCAGGCGCCGGCCCAGCACCTCGGACATGCTGGCGAAGTCGTCCTGCCCCTCCACGCTGCGGATGCGGTAGCGGCGGTAAAGATCCTTGCGCGGCTGTCCCTCGTCGAACGCCACCTGTGACGCAACCACCATCGAGCCCTGCAAATTGGAAATGTCGTAGCATTCGATTCGCTTGGGCGTGTTGCGCAGGCGCAGCTTGCTGCGCAGCTCCTCGAGCATGCGCTCGCGGGTCTTCTCGCTGTCGCGGCGGGCGGCAAAGCTCTGGCGCGCGTTTTCGTTGGCCATCTGAAGCAGATGCGCCTTCTCGCCGCGCTGCGGGAGGAACATCGCAACTTTCTTCCCGCGCCGCTCCGTGAGCAGTTCAGCGCGCACGTCGGCGTCCTCCAGCTCCACTGGCAGCAGCACCTCGTCGGGCAGGTAGCGGCCTCCGGCGTAGAACTGAGTGAGCAGATCGGCGAGCACGTCCTCGTCGGAGAACTCCAGGTCCTCGAAGCTCCAGCTCTGCGTGGAGGTGAGCTTGCCCCTGCGCACCATGAGGACAATCGCCTCGATAAAACCACCTTCGCGATAGAGTCCGAAGATGTCCTGATCGATTCCCCAGTGATGCAGGACGGTTTGCTTTTCCACCGTCTTTTCAATTGCGCGCACGCGGTCGCGCAGCTTGGCCGCCTCTTCGAACTCCAAACGTCCGGCGTACTCCTTCATCCGCTCGCGCATCGCCTTGAGCAATTCCAGGTCGCGTCCCTCCAGCAGCATGATTGCGGCGTCGAGATGGCGCTGGTACTCGACGCGGTCAACCGGCAGGCAGCAGGGCCCCAGGCAGCGCTTGATCTGATACTCCAGGCAAGGCCGCGCGCGATTGCGAAACACCGCGTCGGAGCAGGTGCGCAGGGGAAAAACCTTGCGGATTACGTCAATGGTTTCGCGCAAGCCGTCAGCGGACCCGAAGGGTCCGTAGTAGCGTCCGCCGTCTTTTACGATCTTGCGCGTTACCATGATGCGCGGCCAGGCGTGCCTGGTGACTTTGGCGCTCAAGTAGGATTTGTCGTCCTTGAGACGGATGTTGTAGCGGGGCCGGTACTGCTTGATCAGATTATTCTCGAGGATCAGCGCTTCCTTTTCGCTGGCCGTAACCAGGGTCTCGAAGTCTTTGACGCGGCTCATCAGGAACCGCACCTGGAAGCGCGTGTCGCCGCCGTCGCGGAAATAGGCGCGCACCCGCGCGCGCAGCGACTTGGCCTTGCCTACGTAGAGCACCTTGCCGGCCTTGTCGCGCAGCAGGTACACGCCGGGATCGGGCGGTATCAGTTCGAGCTTGCGCTGAATCTCGTCGTCGCTCAGCGGGGCGCGCCGGCGCGTATCGTCCTGCGCCGGGCCGTTATCCGCGGCGTAGGTGACCAGCGAGTCGTAGTTCCTGCCGATAGCCTCGGAACGCGCAGCTTCCGCGCCGGTGGAGGACTCGGTTTGCCCGACGGGCCCATCCACATCATTATCGGAATCGGCGCGGGATGCATCGGAATCGGCGCGGGATGCGGCGCCGCCCTCGTCCAAAGGACGGTTCTTATCTTCGATCGCCACTAGCGCGATTATACACTAATGCGAGTGGAGGTTCTCCGGCCAATCCGCAAGGACAGGCGCCGACAGGAGGAGAGAAATGCCACTGGACCCTCAAATCAAGCCGATCATCGATCAGGCGGCGTCCGCCGGAGCGCCGCCGCTAAGCAGCCTGTCGCCGCACCATGCGCGCGCCGCTTTTCGCACCATGTTCGAGGCCTTCGGCGGCCGTCCCGCGCCGGTCGCGAAAAGCGAGGACCGGACTATTCCAGGTCCTGCCGGCGAGATCGGATTGCGCATCTATACGCCCGAAGGCAAGGGACCGTTTCATGCCTTGATGTTCTTTCACGGCGGTGGATGGGTAGTCGGAGATCTGGACACTCATGATCCGTTGTGCCGCGCGCTGACCAATGCGGCCCACTGCATCACAGTCGCGGTGGATTACCGCCTTGCCCCGGAACACAAGTTTCCGGCTGCGGTCGAGGACTGTTACGCGGCCTCGCAGTGGGTCGTCCACAACGCTGCGTCGATTGGCGCCAACCCAGCCCGCCTTGCGGTTGGCGGCGACAGCGCCGGCGGCAATCTGAGCGCCGCGGTCAGCCTGATGGCGCGCGATCGGGGAGATTTGCAAGTCGGCTACCAACTGCTGATGTATCCGGCGCTCGACGCCTCGCTTCAAACGAAGTCGATGACCGAATTCGCCGATGGTTACCTGTTGACCCGCGCCGACATGGTGTGGTTCTGGGGTCACCACCTGAAGGGAGAGGCGGACCGGTCGAACCCATACGCCTGCCCGTCGCAGGCCAAGGATTTAAACGGATTGCCGCCCGCGATGATCATCACGGCGCAATTCGATCCGCTGCGTGATGAGGGCGAAGCCTACGCCAAGCGGCTGGAAGAGGCCTATGTGCCGCTGACCCTCAAGCGCTACGAGGGGGTGACGCACGGCTTCTTGAGCATGGCGTCAATTGTCGACAAGGGCCGCAAAGCAATCGAAGATGCGGCATCGCATCTGCGCGCATCGTTCAGGAGCTTGTAGAGCGCTGCTCCAGGCCGTTGGCGGATTGACTTGGCTGCTCCCGCCGGGATGCTCCCCGTCGCGCGCTGCCCGCAATCCCGCCCTTTCAGCCTTGCCGCCAGCACCCGGATTTGGCGCCTCCGGCTTCGAGCTGATTAATCCGGGTCATCCGGAATCAACTTCAGCCGGCTCGGACGCGATCCGCTTTGGCGTCCGGCGCTGGACGCCCTGCCCTTCCTGCCCTTAAGCCCCGGACCTGATTTGCCGCGCTCTGTGCCGCCCCAGGAGGGCGACGAACCGCCGTTCGGGCCGGGCCGCATCATCGCACCGCTGCCCTTGGGCTCGATTCCCAGCGCGAGCATCTCCAGGTGCTTGATCTGATCGCGCAACTGGGCGGCTCGCTCATACTCCAGCGCCTCTGCCGCGACCATCATCTCGCGGCGCAGTTCGCTGATGCGCTTGGACAACTCGTGCGGCGGGACATATTCCTCGGCCTCGTGGGCCGAAGGTGTGATATCCGGCACGACCGCCCATTCGGGCGAGTACATTTCGACCAGCGAAGCGTCGATCGCCTTGACGATCGTCTGGGGCGTGATGCCGTGTTCGCGGTTGTACTCCAGTTGCTTGGCGCGGCGGCGGTCGGTTTCGCCGATCGCCCTGCGCATCGAGTCAGTGACCTGGTCGGCGTACATGATAACGGCGC